>Ga0208511_100007_pt1 | contig 258301 bp, 227 predicted proteins | sample LakWasMet39_LOW7_2_FD_183879 | JGI IMG/M metagenome (GOLD analysis project Ga0208511, IMG submission 183879) | Freshwater sediment methanotrophic microbial communities from Lake Washington under simulated oxygen tension - Sediment Metagenome... | ecosystem: Environmental > Aquatic > Freshwater...
GCAGTCTCGCGCCGGGTCGACCTGCGGCACCCAGCCGTTGCCCGCGGGGTCGAGCGCGTTGCGCACCGAGCGCAGCGCCGCCGCGTCGCTCTCGTGGCCGCGAGACCCGCCGCCCGCGATGACCTCGTAAATGGCCTCGGTCTGGTCTTCAGGGTTGTCGCCACCGAAGAACCGTCCGCCGGTGTCGTCGTCGATGGTGCGCATGGTGTTGAAGGCCCGCTGCGAGGCGGCCACGTCGGGGCTCATCGCCTGGCGGATCCAGAGCGTGTAGTCGCCGGGCGTGCCGGGCTGACCGCACGGGAGGAAGGGCATGCTGTCGAAGGACCCGACGCCGACGCGAACGTCGGGGATCGCCATCTGTACGCCGCTCACGATGGTGGTGAGCCCGGTGCGGAGCGCCGCGATCACGGGCTGCATCGAGGCCGAGTTGTCGACGAGGAAGAACACGTCCGCGAGGCGGATGCGCGTGGAGAACGTGAACTCCCGGAACTCGTGCATCGCCATCATGGGCGGCGGGTAGTACGGCAGCACGACGTAGAGGGAGTTCTCCGGCGGGCGCGAGTCGGCGCTGCGGCCATCGGACATGGCGGCGCTCTCGATGAGGTCGGTGGCCCCGTCGCTGTCCGTGTCGGCGCTGCACGGGTTGGTGCCCGCCATGAACTCCTCGCGGTCGGTGAGGCCGTCGTCGTCCGAGTCGGCGTCGCGCTGGTTGGGCACCGAGTCGGTGCCGTCGCAGTTGTCGCCCGAGCTGCCGCAGGTGAGCGCGCGCGGCATGGAGTCGTAGCGGGGGTAGCGCCGCGCGGCCTCGTCGGCGTCGGTGTACCCGTCGTTGTCCGAGTCGACGTCGCGGAAGTCGGGCATCCCGTCGCCGTCGGTGTCCATCATCGGCGCCCCCTCGACCGTGTCGGAGAGGCCGTCGCGGTCGGTGTCCACGCAGCTGCCCGCTGGCCCCGCGTCGCGGCCGGTCACCGGGCCGGTGTCGCGAACGGGGCCCACGTCACGGCGCACGCCCGCGTCGGCGGCGATCACCGTGGTGTTGTCCTGTCCGGGCGAACAGCTCGCGGCGAGCACCACCGCCAGCCAGGGGAGTTGTCCGATGCTGCGCTTCATCGCAATCCTCACGAAGGGATAAGTGGTGATCATCGACGCCGACACGGCGCCTCGCACGCATAGGTACCGCCCCCCTCCGATCGCACGCAAGCATGCGTAGTGACCGGGGCCGTGGGGTTCTTGTGACCAGATGGCGTTTCTACTGAACGGTGCGGAGCGGAGCGACCGCGCCCTGGCTCGGGGCGGCGGAGCGGGAAGCGCCGCTCGGGCCGATCCACCCCATGCCCGCGCCGGCCGAGCCGTAGCGCACGACGGGCTGAACGACGGGCTGCGGCGACGGTGCGACGAGCACCGTCGGATCGCCGAAGGTGGCGGCGCCCATGGGCGGTCGGCGCGGCGCGTAGGCCATCGGCGAGCGCATCGGGTAGGCGCCGGGGTAGCCACCGAACGCGACGCCATCGGGAGCCGGCGGCAGCGGAGGAGGTGCCGCCGAGGCGACGCGGGGAGGCGCGGCCGGTGGCGCCTGCACGACCACGGGTCGAGGAGAGATTACCGGGTCAGGTAAGGTCGGGGCCGATCCGACGGGTCGGCGCACGCTCGGGCCCTCGGACATGCCCAGGAGGTCGCGGTCGCGGATGACCACCGCCACGCCCTCGACCGGCGGATCGACCACCGGGGCGAGCTCCCGGACGCGCGCCACGGGGATGCGCTCGACCGAGTCGACGCCCACGGCCGACGCGACCGCCGAGGCCGACCGGACGGCGCGGGGGCCCTCAGGGTGCGGGGTGTTCCAGACCTGCGGGAGCGCCACGACGCCCGTCGGACGCGCAGGGCCGCGCGGGGTCTCCCCGTCGGTGGCGACCGCGGTGGTGCGTGCATAGAGCGAGCTGCCCGCCGCCCCATGGATGAGCCGCCCTCCGAGCCCGGGCCCGCCCAGCGCTCCCTGAGCGCAGTACACATACGGCGCCCGGGAGATCGCCCCGATCGGCCCCAGCGCCGCCCAGCCGACCCAGCCCCCGCCGGTGCGCCAGTCGACCCAGGCGGGCGCGAACTGCGACCCCGGAACCCAGGACCAGCACGTACCTTCGAGCACCCAGCGGCCGTAGTGGAAGGGCACCCTCCCCCAGGCGTAGTCGCTCTGCCAGTACCAGCCGGCGCCGGTCGCGACCCACTGACCCGCGCTGCCGTAGGGCACGAAGGTCGCTCCGACGAGGGCCTCGTCGGGCCGCCAGACCCTGCCATACGAGGGCGAGTCGACCCAGGTGCCGTAGCCTTCGAGCGCCGCGTTGATCTGCGCGGCGGTCAGGTCGCTCGGCGTCTCTCCCAGCGAGAGGGGCCCGGTGGCGTAGCCGCGCAGGGGCTCCTGCGGCTGCACCACGACCGTCACCTCCTGGTACTGGCGGATGGCGCACGCCGGTGCACCCAGGGCCAGGACCGCCACCCACGTCTCCCACCGAGGTCGCATCCTCGACGGGTTAGCACGATCTCAGCGGAGCTGGGCCTCTTCGGCCAGGAGGATCGAGAGGACCTGATCGGGGCTGGTGGCGGCGATCAGCTCGGCGCGCACCCTCGCGTCTCGAAGGAGGCGGGAGACCCGCGCCAGCACCCGGAGGTGGTCGCCCGGGGCGCGGTCGGGCGCGAGCACGGCCACGAAGATGCGGACGGGCCGACGGTCGATGGAGTCGAAGTCGACGCCGTCGGGTGCGATGGCGATGGCGGCGATGATCTGGGTGAGGTTGGGCAGGCGCCCGTGGGGGATGGCCACCTCGTCGCCAACGCCCGTCGAGGCCAGGCTCTCCCGGTCGCGCAGCACCTGGATGACCGTCGAGGCCTCGGAGAGCTCGGAGTCCTGGATCAACAGGTGGCCGAGGGCCTCGAGGGCCTCGTCTTTCGACGAGACCCGAAGGGTCGTCGAGATGCGCGCGGGAGTGAGTAGATCGCTGAACCGCATCACGGGAGCGCGGGATACTCTGGGAGGGCGGGAGTGTAAAGCGGCGGTGTGAGGGGCTGGAAGAGGCCGCGGCGGAAGTCGCTCAGTCGGCGTCGTCGGACTCGGCGGCGACGGGCGTGGCGCGGAGGTTCTCGCCGCCCTTCTTGTTGCGGGTGGAGGCGTCGTGGTGGCGCGAGATCTGGTGCTCCACCTTGTCGATCATGAGGTCGATGGACTTGTACATGTCCTCGCTGTCATGCCGCGCCTGGTAGTGGCGGCCTTCGGAGGCGAGGGAGACCTCGGCCACGTGCAGGTGCTTCTCGGTGAAAAGAGTCACGTGCGCGTCGAGCGGGTGGCGCAGATACTTCTGCACGCGCTCGAGCTTTTCGTGGACGTACCCCTTGAGCGCGTCGCTCGGCGAGAGGTGTCTGAAAGTGATCGCAATGCCCATCACATCCTCCATCGGCGGTGGTTACGCGGGACCAGCTCCAGGTCCTACGTCAAACCAGCGCCACGCTCAGCCCCAGATCTCATTCTCGTCGGCGTGGGCGAGCAACCGCCGACGTATGGGATCTACTCCCTTTGGTGGGGTGTGGGTAGACCCCATCGCCGGGAATTCAACGTGCGGTGCGGTCAGTAATACTGCTTGCGCTTGGCGCTGGAGAGGATGCCCAGCATTTCGCGGTACTTCGCGACGGTGCGGCGGGCGATCACGATCTTCTGGTGCACCAGCTCCTTGACGATCTGCTCGTCGGAGAGGGGCGCCTGAGCGTCTTCCTGCGCCACGATCTTCTTGATCGCCTGCTTCACGCTCTCGCTGGCGATGTCCTCCTCCGCGATGCGGCGGATGGAGCTGTTGAAGAAGTACTTGAGCTCGAAGATGCCCCGCGGGGTGTGCACGTACTTGTTGGTGGTGACGCGGGAGATGGTGCTCTCGTGCATGCCCACCGCGTCGGCCACGTCGCGGAGGATCATCGGCTTCAGGAACTCGATGCCCTTCTCGAAGAAGTCGTGCTGCTTCTCGACGATGCTCTGGGTGACCTTGACGATGGTCTTCTGCCGCTGGTCGAGCGAGCGCACGAACCACTTGGCCGAGGCCAGCTTGCCCTGCACGAACTCGCGGGCCTTCGGGTCTTTCATCAGCGAGCGGGCCTGCTGCTCGTTGATCTTGAGCTTGGGCATGCCGTCGTCGTTGGTGCTGACCACGTAGTCGTCGCCGACCTTGTGCACGTAGACGTCGGGGGTGATGTACGACGGCTCTTCGGAGGTGAAGTTGCGCCCCGGCCGAGGCTCCATGGTGCTGATGAACTTCGCGGCCTCGTAGACGTCCGTGAGCTCACAGTGGAGGTCTCGGGCGATGGCCTGGAAGTTACGGCGCTCGACGTTGGGCAGGTGCCGGTCGATGACCTGCCAGAGGATGTTGTCGCTGTCGTAGCCGAAGTGCTCGGCCTGCACGAGCAGGCACTCCCGCAGGTCGCGCGCGGCCACGCCCACCGGGTCGAGGCTCTGGATCAGCCGGAGCACCTCCTCGGCGTCCTCCGGGTCGAGGCCCACCTCGCGGGCGAGGTCTTCGATGGTGAGCGCGCGGCCCGCGGCCTCGGTCTCCGCCGCGGCGCGGATCTTCGGCGCCTCGCCCTCGACATCCTCGTCGACCACGATGCCGCTGAGGTTGAGATACCCGCTGTCGTCGAGGTTGTGCACGATGAGCATCGCGAACTTCAGCTCGTTCTCGCGGAAGTTCGAGAGCCTGATCTGCTGCTCGAGGTGGTCGCTGAGGGTCGTGCGGCGGGTGAGCGTGGCCTCGAGGGAGGGCATGTCCTCGCTCGACCCTCGCGTCGTCGTCGGCAGCGGCGCCTGGTTGGAGTACGCGTCGAGGAACTTCTCCCAGTAGTCCTCCTGCGTCGTCTCGGAGATGGCCGCCCGGTCTTCCTGGCTGGTCGGGAGGTGCTGCCGCGAGTCGTCGAGCGCCGCCACGCGGTCGATGGTCGGGGTCTCCGCAGCCTCCGCGGCGCGATCGCCCGGGTCGTTGCCGTCGGCCCCGTCCTCGAGGATGGGGTTGCCCATCATCTCCTCGCGGACCGCGTCGATGAGCTCCAGGCGAGAGAGCTGCAGCAGCTTGATTGCCATCTGAAGCTGCGGCGTCATCACCAGCTTCTGCTGCAATCCCTGAACGAGCTTGATCTCCATCCGCCTTCTCTCCTCTGCGCGATCCCGCCCACCGAAGCTCTGAAAAGATTCCTACCTCCGCGCGGCGTCCCAGACTCTAGTCCTTCGGCTCCGAGGTTGCATCAGGAACTTTGACGCCCAGGATCTCGGCGAGCGCGGCCGCAGTACGCGTCGTGCATTCGAGCGCGGCGTCGAGCGCCACGGAGAACATCACGGACGGGAGGTGCGTCGGTGCGCGCGTCGCGTCCAGGGCTCCAGACACCTCGCGCCACGGGTCTCCGATGTCGAGCCCCTGCGCGGCCGCGCCCGCCGACTGCCCCAGCACCGAGGGCCTGAGCGCCTGATCGAGCGCGTCTCGCACGCCCTCGGACACCGCCGCTCGGATCACCCCGTCGACCGGCGCGGTGAACACCGCCCCGAGCCCCGGCCGCACCGCCCCGGCCGCCACCGCCAGCGCCTCGACCTCCGCGCGCAGCTCGGCCAGCTCGGCCCGCTCCCGCTGGAGGCACCGGTGCACCAGCTCCGAGGCCACGTCGTTCAGCACCTCGTCGGAGGGCGCAGACTCCCTCCCGCGGAGGGAGGTCCATTGCTCTCGCAGCGACGCGGCCACCTCACGGCGCACCCTCGTCGCCCGTCGCGACAGCTCTTCTCGCAGCGTCGCCAGGGCGTCGACGAGCTGCGCCTCGACGCCACGTCGGGTCGCCTCCCGGGCCTCCTCCTCCTCCCTCGCCCGGCGCACCTCGGTGAGCATCCCTCGCAGCCGCGCCGACGCGCGGAGCCGCTTCCACGCGTCTCGCCGCGCGATGATCCGCTCGCCCACCGAGGTCCGGAACTCTCCCCACCCTGGCGCGCCGTGATCCGCCATCGCCTCGCGCGCGCTGAACGCCCCGAGCAGCGGCGCCTCGGAGCCGAGCGCGTCGTGCAGCGAGCGCACGACCTCCGCCACGCCCTCCGCGCCGACGACGTCGGCCTTGTTGATGACCCCCAGCACCGGGACCCCTTCCCCGCGCACCGCCCGGAGCGCCTCGAGCTCGCTCTGCTTGCCTGCCTGGCGAGCGTCGAAGACCCACAGCGCGAGGTCGGCCAGCTCGAGGGCGTGGCGGGTGATCGACGGGTCGACGCCGTCCGTCGCGTTGCTCCCTGGCGTGTCGAGCAGCTCCAGGTGGGCCAGCGCCCCGCTCGGGTGGAACAGCTCCACGTGAGCGACGGCCTGCCCCTCGGCCTCGATCGCGCGCAGCGCCTCGGGCAGCGCACCGATCGGGCCCTCGCGAAGCCCTCCGCGAGCGTCGAGCACCCGGGCGCGGGCCTCGCCCTGCCGGAGCCAGTAGACCCTCGCGGTGGTCGGCAGCACCCCGACCGCCGAGAGGGCGGCGCCCACCCAGGCGTTCACCACGGTGCTCTTGCCCGCGCTGAACTCCCCGAGCAGCGCCACCCGAAGCGGCTCGTCGAGCGAGCGACGCAGCGCGTCGAGCGACGCCGCGAGCGCCTCGTCCGCGGGCGCCCTGGAACGCAGCCAACCCGCCAGCCCTGCGAGCAGCGTGTCCAGCGAGGCCCCCCAGGCGAGCTCGAAGGAGCGGGCCATCAGCGCGGCGGCGCGGGCCCGGGTGAGCGCCGAGCCCAACGGGAGCGAGAGCTTCTCCGCGGCGCCCGCGACCTCACCGCGGGCAAGGTCTTCCGCCGCCGAGGCGAGCGCGAGCACCTCGGCGCTGCCTGGACGCTCGGGCGCCTCGGTGGCCCAGCGCACCGCCAGCGCGAGGTCGCTCTTCACCGCCAGCTCGATGGCGTAGCGCCAGAGCGCCTCAGGAACCTCCTCCGCGCCGACCGCCTCTCGTGCCCCGAGGGCCTCACCCCGAGCGAGCCCCCCGAGCGCGGCCACCACCCGGGCCAGCGGGCGCTCGAGTCCGCGGGTGACCCGCTCGATCGCCGCCGCGTCGTCGGCAGCGGTCAGCGCCACCACCAGCAGCGGGGCGGCGCCCTCCTCGCCGCACACCCATGCCCGTCGCAGGCAGCGCACCGCCAGGGCCCGGTCATCGAGGCGCCACGCCAGGGATCCGGCAGCGTGGTTGGTCGGGCCGTCGCTCGGGTCGATGGAGACCACCGCCCGACCGAGCAGCCGGCGCGCCCGCGAGGGATCTTCCACCGCCATCGCGGCCCGGGCGAGGAGCAGCCAGGCCGGAGATCGCGCCGGGTCGAGGATCGTCGCCGCACGCGCGAAGCGGCTCGCCGCCTCGGATTCACCGGCGGCCTCGAAGCGCTCCGCGGCCTGGAGGAAGTGCCCCGCGAGCCCCTTCGGATCGACCACCACGCGCCCTCGGGTGCGTCGCTCGACCTCCAGCGCGCGCGCGACGTCGCCCACGCTGGCCGCCAGCGCCGCCACGCGCCCCAGCACCTCGGCGGGCAGCTCGCGCTCGCGCGCCGCGTCGTCGAGCACCCGCAGCGCCTCGCCCGGCTGACCGTCCGCCGCCAGCGCGTCCGACCGCAGGACCATCGGGCCGAGCCAGCCAGGCGCCACCCGGTGCGCCTCCGCGGCGAGCGAGAGCGCGGCCCGCACGTCCCCGTGGGCCAGCAGCGCCTCTCCCCGACGCAGCGCCCGCACCGCCTCCTCGGGGGGCGGCATGATCCGGTCGAGCAGCCTTTCGAAGCGGTCGACGAGGCCCATCGCCCGACAGGCCTTAGCACGATCGCGGGTAGCGCCGGGCGGCCGGATGTGTATCTCCTCCGCGCATGGCTTCTCCGCATCGAGGAAACGTTCGCCCTGCCCCGCGCCCTGCTGCAAAGGCCGCCGCTTCGCCGCTGGACTGCATCGAGGCGACCTACCTCGCCGAGGCCCGGCCGGGCCACGTGCTGCCGTCCCCCACGCAGCCGGAGATCGCCTTCGCGGGCCGCAGCAACGTCGGCAAGTCCACGCTGCTCAACCGCCTCGCGCAGCGGCGCGCGCTCGCTCGCACCTCGAAGACCCCGGGCTGCACCCGCGGGGTGGTGCTCTTCGAGCTGCGCCTCCGCGACGGGACGAAGCTGCACATCGCCGACCTCCCCGGGTACGGCTTCGCAGACCGCTCGAAGGGCGAGCGCGCCGCCTGGGGCAAGCACCTGGAGGAGTACGTGGCTCGCCGCGCGTCGCTCCGCGCCGTGATCGTCCTCATCGACGTGCGCCGAGGCCCGCAGCCCGACGACCTCCAGCTCCTCGACTGGCTGCGCTTCATCCACCGCGATCCCATCGTGGTGCTCACCAAGATCGACAAGCTCTCGCGCAACGAGGCCAGCGCCGCCGTCGCCAGCGTGCAGCGAGACCTCGGCGTACCCGTGCTCGGGCTCTCGGGCGAGACCGGCGCCGGGCGCGAGACATTGCTGCAGCGAATCCGAGCGATGGTCGCACCCGTCGAGGCACAACCAGGCACAGTCGAGGGGGGGCTTCCTCCCGAGGTCGTGGACGATCTGACCGCGACCGGCTCGCCCGGCACAGCCCCGGCACACTAAGTCTCCGACACCGCGAGAACATTTCGGATCGCCCGTGATTGACGACCTCCCGGCGCTGGTCGAGAGTCGTTCATCATGCTGCTGCGATGGCTCGCACCGCTCACGTTCGTGGCGTTGACGTTGTTCTCCGCCGGAGCTGGCGGCGCGGGTGTGCCACCGGTCCGGATGCCCATTCGCATCGTCGATGTCCGCGGGGCGGCGTCCATCCTTCAACGCGGCGCGGCGGTGCTCGACGCGCGAGACGCGGCGTCCTTCGCGCAGGGCCATCTACCGGGCGCGCAGATGTACGCCTGGCAGGCCTTCACGGGAGAGGGCGCGGCGAGGGGCAGGCTCAAGGCCGACCCGAGGGCGCTGGCACAGCAGGTCGCAGCCCTCGGGGTCGACGGCGGCAGGCCCACGCTGGTCTACGGCAGCGGCGCGGGCGGCTGGGGCGAAGAGGGTCACGCGGCGTGGATGCTCGCGCTCCTCGGGCACCCTGACGTGGCCCTGCTCGACGGCGGGTTCACCGCCTGGAAATCCGCGGGACGCCCGGTGGTGACCTCCCACGCTCGGGCCGCGATGGGCCGCTTCGACGCCCGCTGGCGCGACGACCTGGTGGCTCGCAAAGCCGACCTGGGCGCCGTCCGGGCGCAGGTCATCGACGTGCGCAGCGGGCTGGAGTTCCGGGGTTCGACGCCCTACGGCGAGGCGCGCGGCGGGCACATCGCCGGGGCGCGGCACATCGACTGGCGCACCCTGCTCGACGAGCGCGGCCGGCTGGTGCCCTCGTCGCGGGTGCTGCGCCTGCTGGCCGACGCGGGCATCGACCCCAACCGGGAGATCATCACCTACTGCACCTGCGGCGTGCGTAGCGCCATGGCGGCGGTGGCCCTCGCCTCGCGGGGCGTAGGCTCGGTGCGCAACTACGACGGCTCGCTCGCGGAGTGGTCCGCCGACCCCGACGCCCCGATGGAGCGGTGATCTCTCGCGACCTGGCGACTGCCCCGCGAGCCCCGCGTGGCGCACGGTGTCCCAACTGCGGCGATGTGCTCCCCCCGGGGGCGCTGCGCTGCGAGCGCGACGGCTGGCTCTATAGCGACGTCCTGGACCCCTTCGTAGGCGCCACCCTCGCGGGGCGCTACCGGGTCATCGCCCGCCTCGGCCGGGGGGGCATGTCGAGCGTCTACCTGGCGCGGCACCTGATGATCGACCGGCTCGCGGCGGTGAAGGTGCTCCGTGCCGACCTGAGCCGCGACCCGGTGCACCGCGATCGGTTTCTCCGCGAGGCGCGCGCGGTCAACCGCATCCAGCACGAGAACGTCATCGACATCACCGACTACGGCGAGACCTCCGAGGGGCTCGTCTACCTGGTGATGGAGTACGTCCCGGGAGAGAGCCTCCTCGCGGCCATCGCGCGGGGGCCGCTCGCGCTCCGCCGGTCGCTCGACATCGCGCGGCAGATCGCCTCCGGCCTCGCCCGGGCGCACCAGATGGAGGTCATCCACCGCGACCTCAAGCCCGACAACGTGCTGCTCATCCCGAGGGACGACCGCCGCGACCAGGTGAAGCTCCTCGACTTCGGCATCGCGAAGCTCCTCGACCAGCCCTCGCTCACCCTCTCCAACAAGGTCTTCGGGACGCCCGGGTACATCGCCCCGGAGTACGCGACCGGCGGGGCCATCACGCCCCGCACCGACCTCTACTCGCTGGGCGTCGTGCTCTACGAGATGGTCACCGGCGCGCTGCCCTTCGAGGTCGAGCACCTCGGCGAGCTGATGCTCAAGCACGTGATGGAGGCGCCCATCCCTCCGAGGGCGCGGCTGCCCTCCATCCCCGAGCCCATCGAGCGCTTCGTCCTGCGGTGCCTCGAGAAGCTGCCCGAGCGACGGTTCCAGAACGCCTTCGAGCTCATCGAGCAGATCGACGTGCTGCGCCGCGACCTCTCCGGCGACCCGGTGCTCGACGCGCTTCCACCGCCGAGGGAGCCCGCGGCGGTGATGGGCTGGACGCCGACGATCGACGTCCCCGGCCTCGACGCCAACGCCGTCGACGAGGGCCCCACGCGGGTGCGCAGCTCGCTCGTCCCGATGCCCATGGCGCCGACGATTCCAGTGCGGGCGAGCTCGCCCAACGACCTGCTCAACATCCCGCGAGGCGGCACCGGGGTCGGCGGCGTGCTCGACATCCCGGCGCCCGAGCGCGTCGACCCCGTGGAGCGCCCTCGGACCTGGCGGCACTTCATCGACTCGGTGACCTCGCGTCTCGCGGCGGTGTTCTGGGGCGACCACCCCGCGGAGGTGAAGGCCCGCCTCGGCGCGATGCACTCGCGGGTCGCCGCCATGGACGTCGCCGTGACGCAGCTCGAGATCGACCGGGTGCGAGCCCTCGGGGTCGAGGCCCGCGCGCGCGAGCTGCGCATCGACCATGGCAACGCCATCGACGCCCTGGCGGCGGCGCTGACCCAGCAGGGGCGCGAGCGCGACGACTCGGCCTCGAGGCGCGCGGAGCTGCTGCGGCGGCGAGAGCAGCTTCGGCGCGAGTCGGTGCCGGGGGCCGCGGCGATGGGGGCGTCCGACGCGATCCTGTGGGAGCTGGCCGCCTGCGAGGAGACGCTGCGCGAGCAGGTGGCCGCCTGCGAAGGGTTGGAGTCGCAGCTCCACGACATCGAGTCGCAGCTCACCCAGGAGGAGCGCACGCTCGCGGTCGAGCTCGACGCGCTCATCCGGCAGCTCAGCGAGGCGCTCGAATCGATCGACTCCCTCGACTCGGCGCTGCGGGCCGACGTGCTCGACCTCGATGCCATGGTCGGAGCAAAGGCTGTCGACCGTTGAACACGGCGCTCGGGCTGAGGTAGGGTCCCGCCGATGTCGACCCGACGCAGGCAATGGATCTGGATGCTCCCGGCCGTGGTCGCAGCGATCGGCGTGGCGTCGCCCGCGCAGGCCCAGCAGCAGCCCACCGCCACCGCCACCGCTGCCACAGCGACCCCTGCCACCGCCGAGGTGCTGGCCGAGGCACGACGGGCTTACGGCGAGGGCACCGAGCACTTCAACGCAGGCCGCTTCGCCGAGGCCCTCGCCTCCTTCGAGCGGGCCTTCGCGCTGCGCGCCAACCCGGTGGTGCTCAAGCCCATCGCGGAGTGTCACGAGCGGCTCGGCCACGTGCCCGAGGCCATCGCCGCGCTCGAGCGCTACCTCCGCGAGCTGCCGACGGCGGCCGACCACACGCAGCTCGAGGCGCGCCTCGCCACGCTCCGGCAGCGGCCCGCGAGGGTGAGCGTCAGCAGCACGCCCGACGGCGCGCAGATCGTGGTCGATGGAGAGTCCCGCCCGCAGCGCACGCCCGCGGACGTCGACGTGCCCCCGGGGCATCACCGCATCTCCGCGAACCTCTCGGGCTACCGCGCGACCGAGCGCGAGGTCGAGACCAGCCCCGGCGTACCGCTCTCCGTGGGCGTGACGCTCGAGCGCGAGGGGACCTCCGGCGTGACGCCGGTTCCGCCGGACGGGGTGACGCCGCCGCCGCCCGTGACGGGGCGGCGGGTGAGCTCGGCGGTGTGGGTCGCGACCGCGGTGGCGGGCGCCGCCGCGGTGGCGGGCACGGTGTTCGGGATCATGGCCTTGTCCGACGCCAACGACTACGAGACGGCGCCGACGCAGGATCTCCTCGACCGGGGACAGCGCAACGCGTTGCTCTCGGACGTGAGCTTCGCGGCGTCGGTGCTCTCCGCGGGCGTGGCGGTGGTGGTGTACTTCGCGGATCGCGGACGCACCGAGTCGGCGGCGACGCCGGCGGCGACGAGCAGCGCACGGTTGCAGTTTACGGGCACCGGCGTTCGAGTGACGTTCTGACGGAGGCGCTGAAGACGTGCGACGACGACTGCCGTGGGTGATGGCTCTGCTGGGAATGGCGAACGTGCTCGGCTGCGAGCTGATCGCGACCTTCGATGAGGGACGACTCGATGGTGGCATCGACGCGGGGGTGATCGACAGCGGGGTCCTCGACGCGGGCGTTGACGCCGGCACCGACGTGGGCGCCGCCGATCGGCCGACGGACACCGGCGAGGTGGACAGCGGCGTGGTCGACGCCGGCGCCGCCGACGTGGTCGACGCCGCGACGACCGACACCGGGACCACCGACTCCGGGACGACCGACGCCGGGCCGATGGACGCCGGACCGATGGATACCGGGCCTGCGGACACCGGACCGATGGACACCGGACCGATGGATACCGGGCCTGCGGACACCGGACCGATGGACACCGGACCTGCGGATACAGGTCCCGAAGACACGGGCCCTGCGGACACGGGCCCTGCGGACACGGGTCCCGAAGACACTGGACCGGCTGACTCGGGTCCCGCCGATGCGGGCTCCAAGGACAGCGGCCCCGCGGACACAGGACCGGCGGATGCGGGCACCGAGGACGGTGGCCCTTCCGACGGGGGCGCCGAAGACGCGGCCGACTGAGCAACGTTCCCGGCGGTCGCGACGCTCTGGCGCCTCTGACCGCACCAACCACTGGAGACTGAGCGATGAGCGATTCCGCGATCCGTTATGTCGTCGCGCGAGAGATCCTGGACTCCCGCGGCAACCCGACCGTCGAGGTCGAGGTCGAGTTGGAAGGCGGAGCGATCGGTCGCGCGGCGGTTCCGTCCGGCGCGAGCACCGGGACGCACGAGGCGCTCGAACTGCGCGACGGCGACAAGCGCTTCGGCGGCAAAGGGGTGCAGAAGGCGGTGGAGAACGTCCACCTGCTGGGGCGCTCCATCGAGGACCTCGACGCCTTCGACCAGCAGCACATCGACACGGTGATGCTCGACGCCGACGGCACGCCCAACAAGTCGAAGTACGGCGCCAACGCGATCCTCGGCGTGTCGATGGCGGTCGCTCGCGCGGGCGCCGAGTCGATGTCCATCCCGCTCTGGCGCTACCTGGGCGGCACCATCGCCTGCACCCTCCCGGTGCCGATGATGAACATCCTCAACGGCGGCGCCCACGCGGACAACGGGCTCGACGTGCAGGAGTTCATGATCTGCCCGGTGGGCTTCGACCGCTACTCCGACGCGCTGCGGGCGGGCGCGGAGATCTTCCACAAGCTCAAGGGCACCCTGAAGAAGGAGGGCCTCGCGACCTCCGTCGGCGACGAGGGCGGCTTCGCCCCGCGCCTCAAGAACAACGAGGAGGCCATGGAGCGCGTGGCCGCCGCGGTGACCGACGCGGGGTACAAGCTGGGCGACGAGGTCGCGCTGGCCCTCGACGTGGCCGCGAGCGAGCTCTTCGACGCCAAGACCCGGCGGTACCGCTGGAACGGCGAGGCCCTGGACGGTCGTGCGCTGGTCGAACGGTATCGTCTGATGTCCGAACGGTTTCCGCTGATCTCCATCGAGGACGGCGCCGCCGAGGACGACTGGGAGAGCTGGAAGCACCTCACCGCCACGCTCGGCCCGACGACCCAGCTCGTGGGCGACGACCTCTTCGTCACCAACCCCGAGCGCCTGAAGCGCGGCATCCGCGAGGGGATCGCCAACTCGATCCTCATCAAGCTCAACCAGATCGGCACCGTGACCGAGACCCTGGCGACGATGCGCATGGCGGCGCGCGCGGGCTACACCAGCGTGGTGTCGCACCGCTCGGGCGAGACCGAGGACACCTTCATCGCCGACCTCGCGGTCGCCACCAACGCCGGGCTCATCAAGACCGGCAGCCTCTCGCGCGGAGAGCGCACCGCGAAGTACAACCAGCTCCTGCGCATCGAGTCGCAGCTCGCCGACGGCGCGCTCTACCTCGGCCGCTCCGCCTTCCGCGCCCGCTGACTCTCCCTCACGACCGCTACGGCCACGGCAGCCCGAGCAGTCGGGCTGCGTTGGCGCCGTACACCTTGCGCAGCACCCCCTCCGGGAGCCCGACGCCGGAGATGGTCCAGCGCCCCTGGATGGGCGTCGGGTGCTCGAAGCTGCGGTCGTTGGACTCGAAGTAGCGCCAGGTCGAGCGCCAGAAGCGGGTGATCTCCTCGGGGGTCGGCGGGTGCTCGCCGGTGGAGCCCAGCATCAGGTCGTCGGGCTCGGCGCCCACGCCGAGGTCGGTGCCGAAGAGCACCCGGTCCTGCCAGCGGATGAAGAAGGCCCGCATGCGCGCGGGGTCGTGGCGACCGAACTCCGGGATGCGCGCGGAGGTGTCGATGAAGTAGTTGGGCGCGCGAGCCAGCAGCGACTCGACCCGGTCGGGCTCCTCCGCGGCGTTGCCGAAGTGGGCGCCGATGAAGCGCAGCCCGGGGTGCCGCAGCACGCGCCGCTCGAACTCGTCGAGGATCTCCGTCCAGCGCGGATAGATCGGGTCGGCGAAGCTCCAGGCCGGGTGCGCGCGCAGCTCGTCCCATCGCTCGTTGGCGGGGGTGTTGGGCTCGAAGAAGGCCCGAGGATCACCCGAGTGGATGAGCACCACCATGTGCAGCGACGAGGCCCGCTCGAAGATCGGGTCGAGCATCGGGTCGTCGACGCGCAGCCGGTGACCGCGGCCATCGCCCGCGCCGAGGCCGAGCACCTTCGGGATCTTCCACCCCCGCACGCCCGCGGCGGCGCACTGCTCCAGCGTGGCGATGGAGTTCGCGACCCAGCCCTCGGCGCCGGCGCCCCGCCAGTCGATCATGCAGAAGGGGACGATGCGCCCGCCGGAGTCGCGCTGCTGCGTGAGCGCCTCCTCGAGGCCGTGGCCCACCCAGCCCGCGGAGAGGTTGACCGCGTAGCGGATGTTCTGCGCGTCCATGAGCCGCAGCGCGCGCGCGGTGGCGGTGGGGTCGAAGTGCGTGTGCACGTCCACCGCGGGGAAGGCCGCGCGGGAGTACGGCGCGACGGCGGGAGCGCGGGAGACGGCGCGGACGCTGGCGTCGACGGGGCGCTCGCGGGGGCGGCAGGCGACGAGCGCGAGCCCGAGGAGCAGGAGGCGACGAGCGCGTTTGACAGCCATGGGTCGGACAGTACTATCGCGCGGTCGCTCGCGGAGCGAACTGGCGGGAACTCCAGCGGTGTTGGCGGGACGGAGAGTGCGATGACCAAGTCAGAGCTCATCGAGGTGATCGCGGCGCGTCAGGGCATCTCCAAGACCCGCGCCGAGCTCGTGGTGAACACCATCTTCGAGTCGATGGCCAACGCGCTGGCGCAGGAGGAGGGCATCGAGATCCGGGGCTTCGGGAGCTTCTCGATCCGCGAGTACCGGCCGTACCTGGGGCGCAACCCGCGCACCCGGCGGCCGGTGAAGGTCTCCGCCAAGAAGCTGCCGTTCTTCAAGGTCGGCAAAGACCTGAAGGAGATGGTCAACGAGAGCGCCGCCAAGGGCGTTCCCATCGTGGAGTGAGCGCGGGGGGGGATTGGAGCGGCGGGCTCAGCGGCGCCAGGAGCGGATGAGCCGCACCAGCGCGCTGACCGCCTCGGGGCGGAGGTTCTGACCGAAGGCGGGCATGCGGCCGCGGCCGGCGGTGATCGACGCCGCGAGCTCGGCGTCGGTGCGGGCGGACTGCAGCGCGCTCGCGGACAGGTCGGCCGGGCGGAACATCGCCGCCATCGGCCCGTCGCCCCTGCCCTCGTTGCCGTGGCAGGAGGCGCACTGCGAGCCGAACACCGCGCGGGCGCTGGCGTGCGGGTCGTCGTTGGTGGGCGTCGTGGAGATGGGCGACGAGCTGGTGACGCCGCTGTCGTGGTCCTCGGGGCGCCACTCGCGCAGCCCCGCCTTGCCGCATGCCGCAGCGAGCAGCAGAGGCAGCGCGAGAGCGATCGTACGGGCACGCACCATCAGGTGACCGGCGCCTCGCCCGTGGCGCGAGCCTCGGCGGTGGTCGGGGCCATCGGCAGGCGCGAGCGCTGCACCTCGCTCTTGTTGAACTCCTCCACCACGCGGTTGATCTTCATCGAGCAGAACTTCGGGCCGCACATGGCGCAGAACTCCGCGCTCTTGAAGTACGCGTCGGGCAGCGTCTCGTCGTGGTACTCGCGCGCCCGCTCGGGGTCGAGCGAGAGGCGAAACTGCTCGCTCCAGTCGAAGGCGTAGCGGGCCCGCGAGAGGGCGTCGTCGCGGTCGCGCGCGCCGGGCCGGTGGCGGGCGATGTCCGACGCGTGGGCGGCGATCTTGTAGGCGATGAGGCCGTTGCGCACGTCTTCCGCGTTGGGCAGGCCGAGGTGCTCCTTCGGGGTGACGTAGCAGAGCATCGAGGCGCCGGAGTAGCCCGCCATCGTCGCGCCGATGGCGCTGGTGATGTGGTCGTAGCCGGGCGCGATGTCGGTCACCAGCGGGCCGAGCACGTAGAAGGGCGCCTCGTGGCAGAGCAGGCGCTCCTTCTCGACGTTCATGGCGATCTGGTCGAAGGGCACGTGGCCGGGGCCCTCGATCATCACCTGGACGTTCTTCTCCCAGGCGCGCTTCGTGAGCTCGCCCAGCACCTTGAGCTCGCCGAACTGCGCGTCGTCGGAGGCGTCGGCGAGGCAGCCGGGGCGCAGCCCGTCGCCCGCGGAGATGGTCACGTCGTAGCGGGCGCAGATGTCGAGCACCGCGTCCCAGTGCGTGTAGAGCGGGTTCTCCTCGCCCTTCTCGATCATCCACTGGGCCATGAGCGAGCCGCCGCGCGACACGATGCCCGTGATGCGGTGCTGCACCGTCGGGAGCAGGCCCCGCAGCACGCCGGCGTGAAGCGTCATGTAGTCGACGCCCTGCTTCGCCTGGTGCTCGATCATCCCCAGGAAGTCGTCGACGGTCATCTTGGAGATCGACTTCAGGTCCTGCACCACCTGGTAGATGGGCACGGTGCCGATGGGCACCGGCGAGGCCTTGATGATCTCCGCGCGGATGCCGTCGATGTTGCCGCCCGTGGAGAGGTCCATCACCGTGTCGGCGCCGTACTTCAGCGACACGTGGAGCTTCGCCAGCTCCTCCTCGACCTTGCTGGTCACGGCGCTGTTGCCGATGTTCGCGTTGACCTTGCACGAGAGCGCGATGCCGATGCCCATCGGCTCGAGGTTGGTGTGCGCCACGTTGGCGGGGATCACCAGCCGACCGCGCGCGACCTCGTCACGCACCAGCTCGGGGGAGACGCCCTCGCGCTTCGCCACGTAGGCGATCTCCTCGGTCACCACGCCCGCGCGGGCGTACACCATCTGCGTCTTCACGCGATCGTTCGACCGCCGGGCCACCCACTCGCTTCGCATGGTCGCTCCTCAGGTTCTTCGTCTGATGCACCGCCGCCGATGGGATCGGTAGGGCCGCGCGGTTGTTCGCCGCACCGTGTAGTGCACCTTTCCCCCTCTGGGCAAGACGGACGGCGACCGTGGTATGCCTGTCGGGTCCCCCCCTATGGCCGAACTACCCTACTCCGACGACGCCCTGAGCCTGCTTCGACCCCGCGCCAAGGTCCTGCTGCGCAAGCGAATGCGCCAGCTCCGGGGCACGCTCCCGGCCGAGGCGCGTAACCGTCGCTCCGCCGCCGTCGCCGCCCGGGTGCTCGCCCTGCCCTGCTGGCAGGCCGCCCGCTCCGTCGCCCTCTACGCCTCGATGCCCGACGAGTTCGACACCCGGGCCCTGCTCGACGACGCCGTCGCCCGGGGCCTCGACGTCGCGCTGCCGGTGGTGGGCGAAGGGCGGGTGCTCTCCTTCCGCTGGCTGGTGCGCGGCGGGCAGCGCTTTCCCACGGCGGTGTCGGCCTTCGGCATCGACGAGCCCACCGACGCGGCCCCGGAGGTCGACCTCGCGACCCTCGACGTGGTGATCGTCCCGGCGCTCGCGATGGACCCGCGAGGCCACCGGCTGGGCTTCGGCCGGGCCCTCTATGACAACACCCTCGTGCTCATGACCCGGGCGGCGCGGGTCGCGACGGTGTTCGCCTTCCAGATGATCGCGGAGGTCCCGAATGAGGCGCACGACCAGCGAGTGCACTTCATCGTGACCGATGAAGACACCTACCGCGTCGATGACGCGCCCTGATGGAGCCCCCACGATGACCCCGATTTCCTTCCTCGCCGGAGCGGCCGCCGGAGCGGCTGCGTCCTGGGCGGTTCGATCGAAGAGCGCCGACGGCGAGCTCATGGCCCTGCGCGCCGAGCTCGAGTCCGCGCGCTCGGATGGCTCGTCGCACGAGCGATCGCTCGCGGAGGCCCGCGCCCGGGTGCAGACCCTCGAGACCCAGGTGACGCTGCTCCAGGAGGTGATCGAGGCCGCCCGGGGGGAGACCCGCGCCGCGCACGAGCAGGCGGAGGTGCACCGACGGGCCGCCGCGGTGACGCTCGAGGAGGCCACCGCGCGGGCACGGGACATCGTACGGGCGGAGGTCGAGCGGCAGGCGCAGCAGCGGGCGCAGCAGGTGATCGCCGACGCGAAGGCGCAGGCCGAGTCGATGACGCGCGACCTGAAGACGAGGGACGAGCGGCTCGCGCTTCTGGAGGGCGCGGTCACGCAGAAGGACCAGCGGCTCGCGCTGCGTGAGTCGGAGCTGTCGAGCCGGGACCGCGCGGTGACCGAGCGCGAGCGGGCGGTGGCCCAGCGCGAGTCGGTGGCGGAGAAGCTGGTGACCGAGCGGACGACGGCGCTGGAGGCGGTGCGGTCCTCGGAGAAGGAGGCGCTGGAGCGCGTGGCGGCGCTCACCGGCGAGGAGGCCCGCAGCCGGGTGATCGACGAGATCATGGACGACGCGCGGCGATCGGGGGCGCGCGAGGCCAAGCAGATCGAGGACCTCGCGCGGGAGGAGGCGGAGAAGCGGGCCAAGCGGGTGATCGGCATCGCGGTGCAGCGCTACGCCGGGGAGTACGCGGGCGAGCGCGCGGTGACCTCGGTGCACCTGCCGAGCGACGAGCTCAAGGGCCGCATCATCGGCCGCGAGGGCAGGAACATCCGCACCTTCCAGGAGGTCACCGGCTGCGACCTGGTGATCGACGACACGCCGGAGACCATCGTGGTGAGCAGCTTCGACCCGGTGCGCCGGGAGATGGCGCGGCTCACGCTGGAGCGGCTCATCCTCGACGGGCGCATCCACCCCTCGAAGATCGAGGAGTTCTTCATCAAGTCGAAGGAGGAGGTCGAGCGCACCATCAAGGAGGCCGGCGAGGCGGCCGCGATGGAGCTCGGCATCGGGAGGCTGCACCCCGACCTCGTGAAGATCGTCGGGCAGCTCCGTTACCGGTACTCGTATGCGCAGAACATCCTCCGGCACTCGGTGGAGGTCGCGCACCTGTGCGGGCTGCTGGCGCAGGAGATGGGCATCAACCCCAAGCTGGCCAAGCGGGCGGGGCTGCTGCACGACATCGGCAAGGCCGTGACCCACGAGGTGGAGGGCGGCCACGCGGTGATCGGCGGACAGATGGCGCGCAAGGCGGGCGAGGACGAGATGGTCGTCAACGCGATCGCGGCGCACCACGACGACGAGCCGCCGCGCAGCGTGCTGGCGCACCTCACCGCCGCGGCGGACGCCATCAGCGGCGCGAGGCCGGGCGCGCGGCGAGAGATGCTCGAAGGGTACGTGCGGCGCCTGGAGGACCTCGAGCGCATCTGCGGGGCCTTCAAGGGCGTCGAGCGGTCCTTCGCGATCCAGGCGGGGCGCGAGGTGCGGGTGCTGGTGGAGCCGAGCGAGATCGACGACGCCGGGGCGCTCGCGCTCTCGCGGGACATCGCCCGCAAGATCGAGAGCGAGCTGGCCTACCCCGGCCAGGTGAAGGTCACCGTGGTGCGGGAGACCCGGGCGGTGGACTACGCGCGATGAGGTGCACGAGCACCACCGTCGTCGCGATGGCGCTGCTCGGAGGCTGCATCCGCGAGCGACCGCAGGGCGCCAGGGACGCCGGCGTGAGCGAGGCGCTGCGGCCGAGCCCGGGGCGCGAGGTGCCTCGGGCGGACGCGAAGCCCGACGCGGCGGCGGCTCCGGTGGCGGCGGCGCTCCCTCGGGAGCCCGCGGCGCCGACCATCGAGGAGCAGCTACGGCGCTGTGACCCCAGCGTGCGGGGCGCCGTGGTGCGCGTCTCGGACGACGTCGCGTACGCGGCGGAGAGTACGGCGGCGGGGCCGATGATCCGGCTGGTGCGGCGCGCGGGGGGAGAGTTCGTCTGCGAGCGCTACACGGCCTCTGCGAGCTCGCCGGGCGTGGCGTGGCCGGGAGCTCCGTCGCCCGGGAGGGTGCGCCTCGCCACCGCGACAGACGACCCGGTGGGCGCCGGGAGCGCGGTGCTGGTGGAGCTCGATGCGGCCGGGGCGGTGCGGGGCGCGGCGCTGATCGAGGGGGCGTGCGGCGCGGGCTCGACGGTGAGGGCGGTGCAGGTCTTCGCGGGCGCGCCGTCGATCCAGGTGCGCTGCTGGATCCCCACCGCGGGCTTCTTCACCGCCGCGGACCAGCTCCTCCACCGCGACCCGGAGGGCTGGCGCGCGCTCGTCTACTCGGAGTCCGGGCGCGTCGCGCGGTCCCCCTCGACGGCGCTCCCGCCGGCCAACCCGACGCTGCCCGGGTCGATTCGCGTGCTGGAGAGCGGCGCGGCCCCGCGGCTGGAGGTCGCCTCGTCGAGCGTCGACGTCTCCAGCGGCTCGGTGAAGTTCTCCCGTCAGGTGATGCGCTGGAGCGACGCCGAGCGCCGCTTCGAGCCCGCCGCCCCCGCGCTCATCGAGCGTCGCGGCGGCGGCTGAGCCCGCTCACTCGCCCTGCATCAGCCCGGTGACCCGGCCGTCGTCGTGCACCACCACGCGCGCCGCGGCGGGCACCTTCGGCAGCCCCGGCATCGTCATGATCTCTCCGGTGAGCGCCACCACGAAGCCCGCGCCCGCGCTGAGCCGCGCCTCTTTTACGTTGATGGTAAAGCCCCACGGGCGCCCCGGCCGGGTCGGGTCGTCGGTGAGCGAGAGGTGCGTCTTGGCCATGCACACGGGCAGCTCGGCGCCGCCCAGCGCGACCGCGGCGTCGAGGTCCTTCAGGGCCGACGCGGTGAAGGTCACGTCGTCGGCGCCGTAGACCGTGCGCGCGATCTTGCGGATCTTCTCCACCGGCGGATCGCTCAGCTCGTAGGTGTACCTCGCCACCGGCCGCTCGGCGTCCGAGCGGTCGAGCATCGAGGTGACCGCGTCGGCGAGCTCGAGCGCCCCTTCGCCGCCCTTGGAGAAGCCCTCGTGCCTCGCCACGGCGACCCCGTTGCGCGCCCCGAACTCCCGCAGCACCTCCTGCTCGTCGTCCGTGTCCTGGGGGAAGCCGTTGACGGCCACCACCGCGGGCAGCCCGTAGAAGCGCAGCGTCTCCAGGTGCTTCTCGAGGTGCTCGAGCCCCTTGGAGAGCGCGGCCGTGTTGGACTCCGCCGCCCTCGCCACGGGCACCCCGCCGTGCATCTTCAGCGCGCGGTGCGTCGCCACCAGCACCACGCCGTGCGGCCAGAGCCCTCCCGCCCGGCACTTGATGTCGAGGAACTTCTCCGCCCCCAGGTCGAAGCCGAAGCCCGCCTCGGTGATGACGTCCTGCCCGTAGGCGAGCGCGAGGCGCGTCCCGAGGATGGAGTTGCACCCGTGGGCGATGTTGGCGAAGGGCCCGCCGTGCACGATGGCGGGCGTGCCCTCGCGGGTCTGCACCAGGTTGGGCATGAGGGCGTCGAGCAGCAGCGCGGTCATGGCCGCGGAGGCGCCGAGGTCGCTCGCGCGCACGGGTTTGCCCGCGGGCGTGGTGCCCACGATGATGCGACCGAGCCGGGCCTCGAGGTCCTTCACGGAGGTGGCGAGGCAGAGGATGGCCATCACCTCGCTGGCCGCGGTGATGTCGAAGGCCGTCTCGCGCATCGGGCCGTTGCCCTTGCCCATGCCCACCACGACGTGGCGCAGCGCGCGGTCGTTCATGTCGAGCGAGCGGCGCCAGCGCACCGAGCGCGGATCGAGGTCGATCGGGTCGCGGAAGTGCAGCGCGTTGTCCGCGATGGCCGCGAGGAGGTTGTGCGCCGAGGTGATGGCGTGGATGTCGCCCGTGAAGTGGAGGTTGATGTCCGCCGAGGGTTCGAGCGTCGCGAGCCCGCCGCCGGTGCCGCCGCCCTTCATCCCGAAGACCGGCCCCAGCGAGGGCTCGCGCAGCGCCGCCACCGCGCGCCGACCGCGGCGGTTGAGCCCCATCGCGAGGGCCACCGAGGTGGTGGTCTTGCCCTCGCCCGCGGGCGTCGGGTTGATCGCGGAGACCAGCACCAGGCGTCCCTGGGGCGAGCCCTCGCGGCGGGTGAGCGCGTCGAGGGAGACCTTCGCGCGGTTGCGCCCCCACGGGATCACATCGCCCGCGGAGAGCCCGAGATCACCGGCAACGTCTTGAATGGGTCGGAGCGTCTGGGTCATGGCGGCGCCGAGACTATCGGAACGCCACCGACGTCGCGAGCGTCGGCGCTGGCTCCCCGTTCGGGTGTCCCCTATCGTGCCGCCATGAGCGACTCTCCCGTCTCGATTCTCGGTATCGCCGGCAGCCTGCGCGCCCAGTCCTGGAACAAGAAGCTCCTCGCCGCGGCGACGCTCCTGGTGCCGCCGGGAGCGACGATCACCACCTTCGACATCAAGGACATCCCCCTCTACAACGAGGACGTCCGCGAGCAGGGCTACCCCGAGCCCGTGGCGGCCTTCCGCGCGGCCATCGAGCAGGCCGACGCGGTGCTCTTCGTCACGCCCGAGTACAACTACTCCGTCCCCGGAGTGCTCAAGAACGCCATCGACTGGGCCTCTCGCCCGCCCGCGCCGCCCTTCGGGAAGAAGCCCGTCGCCACCCTCGGCGCCTCGCCCGGCATGCACGGCACCGTGCGCGGCCAGACGCAGCTCAGGGAACTCTGCATCGGCCTCGGGATGTACGTCGTCCCGAAGCCCGAGGTGTACGTCGCGAAGGCGAACGAGAAGTTCGACGAGGCGGGCAACCTCACCGACGAGGCCACGAAGAAGTTCGTGGCCGAGCTGCTGGTGAACCTCGCGGGCTTCACCCGCACGCTCCGCGGGCGCTGAGGCGCCGTTCAGCGCACGACGGAGCACCATCACAACGTGGAGGTCATCGGCGCCGGCCAGGACGAGCTGATCCGACACATGGTGGCGCCCGCGCTACCCGAGGGCTGGGAGTTCGAGGGCGCTCGGGTGGACGTCGCGGCCATCACGGCGCGCTACGTCCACGGCGCCGACCGCGCCGTGGCGGTCATGACGCTCACCCACGCCGCGAGCGGCGCCACGAAGCTGACCACCACGCGCTTCACCGTGGACTGGCGGGTCTCCGCCTCGGCGCGCGACCCGGGGGCGTTGGTGCGGGCGGTGATGGCCTCGGTGCGAGCGGCAGAGTCGGGCTTCGTCTGGTCGCAGCGCGCTCCGGCCGCAGACCCGACGCTACGACGCGAGAGCGAGGACGCGGTCGCCGCGGAGCAGGCCCTCGCGATGCTGGAGGCGAGGCCGGTCGAAGACCTGGCCCTCTCCGCGGTCTCCTGCGACGAGTTCGGGATGGTGGAGATCGAGCTCCCTCGCGACGACGGCGCCGTGCTGTCGGTGCGGCTCCACCCCAGGCGAGGGAAGGTCGTGGCGCGGCTGGCGCGTGGGGGCGCCGAAGGGGCCGAGCACAACTGGCCGGAGGTCGAGAACCCGGCGCGATGGTTCGCCACCCTCGGTCGGCTCTTCCCCCACCTGCGCCTCGGGCTCTCGGACGCGAGGGAGGCCGCGGAGGGACCGCGGGATGCCATCGTCCTCGATCCTCCGGGCGTCGCGGAGCTTCTCTCGCCGGAGGTCACCCTCGACGGCGCGCCGATCGCGGGGCACCGCCTCGTCGCGGTGAGGTCCTTCCTTCCGACCGGGTCCGCCGCGTCGCCCTTCGGCCGCGTGCTGCTGGAGTTCGCCCCGGAGCACTCGCGAGAGACCGTCGAGCTGCTCCTCGCTCCGACCAGCCCCCAGCAGTCGTGCTTCGGCAGCCACGCCGGCCTCGGGCTCAGCCTGCCCGACCTCGGCCTCGCGGCGACCGCCGGCGCCAAGACCCGCGCCGCGCGCCTCGGGTCGCACCTCCTCGCGCTGCTGGCGAGCAAGCTGGCCCCGCACGCTCGGGTCGTGGTGCCCACGCGCGCCGAGGAGGTCCGGCTGCTCGGTGCCGAGGCGGCGTCCCCCAACCCCGAGGTGCTCAACCTCAACCTCGACGCCGAGTGCGGGCAGCAGTGCACCTTCTGCCCCATCAAGAGCTTCGTCCCGGCCCACGACGGCGGCGCCGCGGAGCTGCAGTCCATCGAGCTCCAGCTCCGCGAGGCCCGCGCCCGGGCCCAGGTGCGCGCTCGCCTCAACGGCATCGATCCGCTGAGCTTCTCGCGCGTGCTCGAGCTCGCCTCGGCCATCCGCGCGGCGGGCTTCGAGCGCCTCGAGGTCATGGGCCCCGGGCGACGCTTCGCCGACGAGGCGTTTCGCCGCGAGTTTCTTCGCCGCGCGCCAGAGCACACGGAGGTCGTCGTGCCGCTCTACGGCGTGACCCCGGAGGTGCACGACCTCGTGACGGGCGCGCCCGGCTCCCACGCCGAGGTGCTGCGCGCCATCGACGGGCTGCGGGCGGACCTCGGCCCTCAGCGCCTCGGCCTCGCGACGGTCATCACCCGACAGAACGTCGACGAGATCGCCGCGCTCGCCCGCTTCGCCCGAGAGCGCGAGCTGCCGCTCTGGCCGCAGCTCCCCTACCCCCTGCGGCAGACCCGCCATGGCGCGTACGCCGACTCGGCCCTCCGCGAGTCCGAGATCGTCGCGAGGGTGCTCCGCTCTCTCGACGGCGCCACCCTAGAGGATCGAGCGTTCTGCCTCCACGCGCTCGCGACCGCCATCCGGCACCCCTGCGTGCTGTGGCGCGCGCAGAGGGCCACCGGGCTCGGGGTCTTCGAGGCCTCCCGGGGAATGCCCCGCCGCGCCCTCGCGGGCGTCGCGCTGACCGACGAGCACAACCCGCGCAAGGGCGGCGCCGCACGGGGCCTCTCGACCCTCCACGTGGTCAGCTCGGGTTGTGTTGAGGCGCCGCGCTGCGCCCTCGCGCCGGCCTGTTCGGCGGAGCACTACGCGGCCTATGTGGAGCGCTTCGGAGAGGAGGAGTTCGAGGCGGTCGGGGTCTGGGACCTCGTGTGATCCGCAGGGTCGGGGCGACGGACTAGCGCGCGTCGTGGCGCACGTACTCGAAGTCCACCGGGCGGCCCTTGATCCCCTGCTTCGGGGGGGCGATCCAGTGGGCCATCTTGCCGGGCTCGTAGACCGGCTTCGTCATCAGCGACATCACGTAGGCGCGGTCGGCCTCGGTCGGGAGCCACTGCCCCACGCCCGCCTGCCAGGCCTCCTCGGAGATGAGCTCGCCCGCCGGGTTGAAGCGCATCCCCGCGTAGAGCCCGACGTTGCGGTTGAAGCGACGGCTCGGGATCTTCAGCTCGAAGTCCACGCCCCCTTCGGCGATGGCGCGGTTCCACTTGTCGACGCCTCGCTGGCAGTCGGCGACGTACTCGTCGCGCAGCACCTCGTTCATCGCCGAGCGCAGCGCCACGTCGCGGTCGACCAGCGCGCCGTTCTCCGGGGTCGTCATGCGGTAGGTGCCATGGAGGGCCACGTGGTCTTCGTGGCCGGCCTCCTTGGCGCGGCCCTTGAGGCCCGACGCGAAGAACGACGCCGCGTTGGACGACACCTCGCCGCCGAACAGGTCGACCGACGAGCTGAACCAGAAGTTCAGGTACTTCTGGATGGTGGGCAGGTCGACGCCGCCCTGGGCGCGCACGTCGCCGTTGGGGTCGAGCCTCGCGAGCTCGGCCGAGCGCTGCACGACGCGCAGGATGCCCGTCTCGCCCACGAACATGTGGTGCGCCTCCTCGGTGAGCATGAAGCGCGTGGTGCGGGAGAGCGGGTCGAAGGCGCTCTCGGCGAGCGCGAGGAGCTGGTACTTGCCGTCGCGGTCGGTGAAGTACGTGAACATGAAGAACGAGAGCCACTCGGGGCACGGCTCGTTGAAGGTGCCGAGAATCCGGGGCTTGTCGGCGTCGCCGCTGCGGCGCTCGAGCAGGGCCTCGGCCTCCTCGCGGCCGTCGCGGCCGAAGTGCGAGTGCAGCAGGTACACCATCGCCCAGAGGTGCCGGCCCTCCTCGACGTTGACCTGGAAGAGGTTGCGCAGGTCGTAGACGCTCGGGCAGGTCTGGCCCAGCAGCCGCTGCTGCTCCACCGAGGCGGGCTCCGTGTCGCCCTGGGTGACGATCAGCCGGCGCAGGGTGTTGCGGTGCTCACCCGGAACCTGCTGCCACACGGGCTTGCCCAGCTCGTCGCCGAAGCCGATGGTGCGGTCGGGCACCGCGTCGGCGAGGAAGATGCCCCAGCGGTACTCGGGCATCTTCACGTAGTCGAAGTGCGCCCAGCCCGCCTGGTCGACGCTGATCGCCGTGCGCAGGAAGACGTCGTCCTGCTGGAAGCCCTCGGGGCCCATGTCGCCCCACCACTTGATGAAGCTGGGCTGCCACTCCTCGAGCGCCCGCTGGAGCTTCTTGTCCGACGAGAGGTCGACGTTGTTCGGGATGCGCGTGTCGTTGACGACGGATGACATCGGGGACCTTCAGCTTCCGTAGGGGTTTTCTTACGTGCGACGGTAATCGAACACCGGGCGACCTGGCTGCCCGTACATCGTGAGCGCGCCGGCCTCGCCGACCGCGTTGGGGCGCTGGAAGATCCAGTTCTGCCACGCGCTGAGTCTGCCGAAGATCTTGGTCTCCATGGTCTCCGGGCCGGCGAAGCGCAGGTTGGCCTCCATGCCCGTCATGGCGTCGGGCGAGAGGCTCGTGCGCTCCTCGATGGCCACGCGCACCTCGTCGTCCCAGTCCATCTCGTCGGGCGTGAAGGTCACGAGGCCCGCCTTGAGCGCGGCCCCCGCGTCGAGCGGCCCCGCCTCGTCCTTCAGCCGCGTCACGATCGACGGGTCGTAGAGGAAGCGTGACTCCAGCCGGGTGAGGCCGTTGCTCATCGGGAAGGCCCCGAAGTTCACCACCGACAGCGCCACGTTCGTGTCCGCCGCGTCGATCATGAACACCCGGTCGGCCGCGAGGGCGATCTCCAGCATCGACCCGGCGAAGCAGCTCCCCGGCTCGACGAGCGCGAAGAGGCTGCGCGCCGTGAGGTCGAGGCGCTTCAACACCCGCTTCTGCAGCAGCAGCACCTCGCGGGCGAGCCAGTCGGTGACCGCGCGCTCGACGAGGTGCCGGTCGAAGCGCCGCACCGCCTCGAGGTCGCCCACCGTGTGCAGCACCACCAGACCGATGGTCGGGTGATTGAAGCGCAGGTCGAGCAGCGCGTCGTCGAGCTCCCGCCACGCCGCCACGCTCCAGTGCCCGGCGTCGAGCTCCCCCCGGGGATCACCCTCCGGGCCGCGCATCGTGAGCTCCGCCACCCGGCGCCCGCGGTCGACCTGAAGCAGCACGTGCTTGTACGCGCTCACGTCCCCGTTGCGGCTGACGGTCACCGGCGGCAGCTCCATGCCCGCGCCCGACGCGGCGCGCGGAGAGCGCTCGACCATCTTCTCCACCCTCGCCTTGACGGCCGCCTCGAACTTCGAGCGCGAGGCCGACTCGTCGACCAGGCGCCACTCCACCGCGCGCCTGCCCCGCACGCCCTCGGCCAGCGTCGAGAACACGTCCGCCAGGTCGCGCCGCACCTTGCGCTTGTCGGTGACCCGGGTGAGCCCGCCGGTGCCCGGGAGCACCGCCAGCAGCGGCGCCTCGGGGAGGCTCACCGCCGTCGAGCCGTCGTCCTGCAGCAGGATCTCGTCGCAGGCCAGGGCCAGCTCGTAGCCTCCGCCCGAGGCGGTGCCGTTGACCGCGCAGAGCACCGGGATGCCCGAGAGCTCGGACAGCTCCTCCAGGTAGAGCCGGGTCTCGTTGGTGTACTTGCAGAAGTTCACCTTGAAGGGGTGCGACGAGCTGCCCAGCATGTAGATGTTGGCGCCGGAGCAGAAGATGCGGTCCTTGGCGCTGGTGACCACGAGGGCCCGCACGTCGGGGTGCTCGAAGCGCAGCCGCTGGATGGCGTCGGAGAGCTCGATGTCCACCCCGAGGTCGTAGCTGTTGAGCTTCAGCGGATAACCAGGGCGCAGCCCGCCGTCCTCCTGCACGTCCATCGCGAGGCGGGCCACCCGGCCGCCGTAGACGGCGGGGAAGTCGAGCTTCCAGTGACGGTACCGCGAGGGGTGCGTCTCGAAGCGGATCGGGGCCTCGTCCTGCGTGTGGTGGTCTGCCATGGCGATGCGCGCAGGCTTAGCTGACGGGCGCCGGGATGGACAAGGGCCATGGCGCCAGAACAGCGGCCATGGCCGATGGGAGGGGGTGGACCCCGGTCAGAGCGAGTCGAGGTACTGGAGGAAGGCGAGGATGCCGTAGCCGGTGCCGCCCTTGGGGCCGAGGGCGCTCACCCGGTCGAGGTAGGCGGGGCCCGCGATGTCGAGGTGGATCCACTTCCGGTCGCCGATGAACTCCCGGAGGAAGAGCGCGCCGATGATGGAGCCGCCGTAGCGGTCGCCGGTGTGCTTGAGGTCAGCCACGTCGCTCTTCAGCCCGTCGCGGAGCTCCTCGATGAGCGGCATGCGCCACATCGCCTCGCCGGCGGTCTTGGCGCCGTCGAGGTAGCGCTTCGAGATCTCCTCGTCGTTGCAGTAGAAGGCCGCGGTCGAGGTGCCCAGCGCCACGAGGCAGGCGCCGGTGAGCGTCGCGTGGTCGACGATGAGGTCGGGCTCGAGCTTGCGGGCGAAGGCCAGCGCGTCGGCCAGCACCAGGCGGCCCTCGGCGTCGGTGTTGATGATCTCCACGGTCTTGCCGTCGAGCGAGCCGAAGACGTCGCCGGGGCGGTAGGCGTCGCCGTCGGGCATGTTCTCCGCCGCGGCCACGATGGCGTGCACCTCGACGTCGGGCTTGAGCGCGCCGATGGCCGCCATCGCGCCGATGGTGAGCGCGGCGCCGGCCATGTCGGACTTCATGTCCCCCATGCCGGGCGCGGGCTTGATGCAGAGGCCGCCGGAGTCGAAGGTCAGGCCCTTGCCCACGAGGCACACCCGGGGCCGGCCCTTGCGGGCCTTCTCGGGCTTGTAGGTGATGTGGATGAATCGGGGCTCGTTGCTCGACCCACGGCCGACGGCGTCGAGGAGCTTCATGCCCTCGGCGCGGATCTTCGCCCGGTCCCAGATGGAGACCTTGAGCCCGTGGGCCTTGGCGACGTCGTGGGCCACGTCGGCGAGCGCCGCGGGGGTGAGCTCGTTGGGCGGCTCGTTGACCAGGTCGCGCGCGAGGTTGATCGCCGAGGCCACCGCCTCGCCGGCGGCGATCGCGTGCTTCTGCTCCGCGGTCGCCTTCACGGACTTCACCCCTCGCAGCCCGAGCGAGACGGACTCCAGCTCCTTCTTGGGCCGGCGGTCACCGGTGAGGTACTTGGTGAAGCGGTAGCAGCCGAGCGAGACACCCTCGGCCGCCGCGCGCAGCTCCGCCGCGTCGCCCTTGCCGCGCAGCGCGAGGTGCAGCTTCGTGGCCTTGTCGGCGTTGGCCACCTTGGCGGCCTTCGCCGCCGCCGCGCGCAGCTCGATGGCGGTCACCTTCGCCGCGGGCCCGAGGCCGATGAGCAGCACCTTGCGCGCGGGCGTCTTGCCGTAGGTCATCACCGTCAGCGTCGCGTCGCGCTTGCCGGTGAACTCGTCGTCCTTGATGGCCGTGCGAAGCGCGCCCGAGAGCGCCTCGTCGAGGTCGTTCAGCAGGGTGTCACCGGCGAGGTCCTCCTCCGCGAGGAGCACCGCGAGCAGGTCGACCTCAGCGTTCGACCCGGACAATCCCAACGTGATCTTCATCCGCTCGTTTCCTTCCCCCGACCGACGCTGAGCGGGATTCTGGGGCTCTCGATGGCCACCGCCGCGCGCGAAGGGTGGCGGATACTCTCACGCGGCGTCGCGCCCCCACAAGCCGCGCCCGCGCGGAGCGGCGCGCTCAGCGCTCCCAGGCCTCGCGCAGGTCCGTCGGGAGGTGGAAGAGCGACCGCTCGCCGCCGCGGTCGCGCCGCGCGATGCGCTCGATGAAGCGCTGGCCGAACCACGCGCTGATGCGATGCACCAGCGGCACCTCGTCGCCGAGGCCCTCGCCCACAGTCGAGGCGGCGCGCACCACGGAGACGATCCCGCCCATCGCGAGCGCGCCGACCTTCGAGCTCTCCGGCACGCCCATCATCTCCGCGGTGTCGTCGCCGAGCAGGTGGCGCATCAGCAGCGTCACCGCGTCGTCGGACACCCACGGGATGCCGATGACCTGCGCGACCGTGTCGGCCAGCGCCTTCGTCATCGCCTGCCCCGCCTCGGTGGCTCCCCGCTGGTGCGAGCGCAGCGCCTCGAAGAGCGCCTCGCCGCCCTCCACCGTCGGCGGGTTGAGCGCCTCCGCGACGCCGATCACGTGACCGACGACGCGCCAGCAGTGGAAGTAGCCCTGCTGCTCCGCGGGGTCGAGCACCACCCCGAGACGGTCCCACGCGCGCAGCATCACGGTGGAGAAGGTCTGCAGCGTGAAGGCCAGGTCCTCCTGGTTGATCGGGCGCCCCCAGGAGGGGTCCCAGACCTTGCGGGTCATGACGTCGGCGAGGGAGGGCATCGCCGGATCGGGCTCCGTGACCCCGTCGGGGTCGATCTCCAGCAGGTAGCGCATCGACGCGTGCATCAGCCTGATCTTCTGGGAGGAGCGCACGCCCCTCCCGCCGGGGTGCAGGCCCCCTCGGGCCATCACGTCGATCACCATCTGCGCGGTCTCGTAGACGCGGCGCTCGGTGTTCGATCGGAGCTGCCGGGTGATGTCGAGCACGTGCACGCCGTTGCGCATCGCGTAGCACTCGGGCAGCGACGCGCAGAGCAGCGAGGCCAGCGAGAGCAGCCCGTAGCGCATGAAGACCTCCTCGCCCTTCGCGATGGCGGCCAGGTCGACCCACGGGGGCAGCACCGCGGACTGCTGGAAGTACCGCTGCGCCGCCGGAGGGAGCTGCGCGGGAGGGGGCACGTCGTGCCGCACCATCAGGCTGAGCAGGTCGTTGACCGCGGTCACGCTCCCCGTCTCGTAGAGTTCGCGCATGACGCCGTCGGCGAGGGGATCGCCCACCGAGCGCCAGGATTCGAGTTCGCGGTCGGTCCAGGTGTACATGTTCATGGGGGGGTCTCTACGGGTGACACGGCGCGGAGAGCGGTCAAGGCAGAGAGGCGCTTCGGGTTGAAGGCGCGTTGTGACGGGAGGGTCGGACGATGTCGGTGAGGGTGGAGCGGGCGGACGGGGTGACGACGGTGGTGATCGACCGACCGGCGGTGAGAAACGCCGTCGATCGGGCGACCGCGGAGGCGCTTGCGGAGGCGTTCAGGGGCTTCGCGGCGGACGATGGCGCCCGGGTCGCGGTGCTCTGCGGCGAAGGGGGGACCTTCTGCGCAGGCGCCGACCTCAAGGCCATCGCGACGGGCGAGGCCAACCGGCTCGACCCGACGGGCGACGGTCCGATGGGTCCTTCGAGGATGGTGATGAACAAGCCGGTGATCGCCGCCCTCTCGGGCTACGCGGTCGCCGGGGGCCTGGAGCTGGCGCTCTGGTGCGACCTGCGGGTGATGGAAGAAGACGCCGTGCTGGGCGTCTTCTGCCGCCGCTGGGGCGTGCCCCTCATCGACGGCGGAACAGCCCGGCTGCCGCTGGTGGTGGGCCTCGGCCGGGCGCTCGACCTGGTGCTCACCGGGCGGCCCGTGCGCGCCGACGAGGCGCTGGCGATGGGCCTCGTGAGCCGGGTGGTCCCTCGGGGCGGGGCGAGGGCGGCGGCCGAGGCGCTGGCGAGGGAGATCGCGGCGCACCCCTGGGCCTGCGCGATGGCCGACCGGCGCGGGGTGTACCGGGCCTTCGACCTGACGGCGGCCGAGGCGCTCGAGGCGGAGTTCACCGACGGCGCCGAGGCGCTGCGGGCCGACGGGGCGAGCGGGGCGGCGCGCTTCGCCGCGGGAGCCGGACGCCACGGGCGCGAGGCGTAGCCGGAAGGGGAGCCCGGGAGCGCGAAATGGGCGCTACCCTGTTTGCGATGAGCGAGCGGGAGATCGAGCGGCGAGGTGACGCGGCGCTGGAGTGGGTCATGCGCTGGCCCGAAGCTCCGGCGGTGGGCGCCACGCTGGTGGTGCAGGGGCACGAGCAGGCGGTGTTCGTCGCCGACGGCGCGATCCTCGGGGCGGCGGGCCCCGGGCGCTACGCGCTCGACCCGGCGCAGTGGCCCGCGGTCGCCCCGTGGGTCGACCCCGCCTCCGGCACCTTACGCATCCAGGTATTCTTCGTGACCACCGGGGGCCCGTGGTACCTCGACGTCGACGCGCCGGTGGGGGCGGTCACGGGCCTGGGCTCGGGGCGGGCGGGGCACCTCCACGTGAGCGCCCGGGTGGGCCTGCGCGTCGCCGACGCGGCGGCCCTGGTGAGGGCGCTGCTGCTCGACGGCGGAGACTTCGCCGCGCGCCACGCCGCGTGGAGCCGCGACGCCGGGCGCCTCGTGGCGGACACCGTCCACGGGATGCTGCTCCAGGGGACGCTCGACCCGGCGCGCACCTCGTCGGCGGTCTTCGCGGTGGGCCGTCACGTGCTGCCCGCGCTGAGGGCCCGGCTCGGCCCCGACGGGCTCGACGCGCTGGAGCTCGATCGCTTCGCGCTGGTGGACTCCGCGGCCTCGCCGATGACCGGCCCGACGATGCTGCGCATCGAGTCGACGGTGCTCGCCCAGGCCCTGGCCGCCGCGCCGTCGGCGAGGAGGGCCCCCGCGGAGCCCGCGACGCTCAAGCCGGTGCTGGTGAGCGCCCCGGCGCGCATCGGAGCGCTGCGGGCGGGCGTCGTGACCCCGTCGCGAGACCGCGTGGGCGTGCGGCACGACCAGGGGATTCCGGTGATGGCGATGGACGCGCTGGCCTTCGCCCGCTGGCGGGGCGCCGAGCCGGGCGACCGCTGGGTGCTGCGGCGCGGGGCGGCGCCGGAGCTGAGGGTCGATCCGTGGCCGGTGCCGGAGGGCGCCCTCGCGGGCGAGAAGGCCGCGAGGGAGGCCTACGAGCGGTGCCGTCAGCGGCTGCTCTCGGCGGCCCCGGGGCTCACTCCGCGAGACGCCCGGGCGACGGACGACGGGCTGATGGACCCGGAGGCGGCGAGGAGCGAGCGCTTCCTGCGCGGGGCCGAGGAGGTGGCGTGGCTGAGCATCGACCGCACGACCGACGCCCTGGAGCTCGGCGGCCTGGTGGGCTTCACGGCGGAGGTGTCGCTGCCGGGGGGGCTGCGGGGCGCGGCGTGGCGGCCGGGCGACTCGGCGCTCCAGTGCGCGATCGTGACCAGCACCATGGGCGAGCCCGACGGCGTGGCGGTGGTGGCGGGGATGCCCGGCGGGCAGAGCTTCGCGGGCGAGCTGCCGGGGCGGTGGGAGCGGCGCACGGAGTCGGTGGCCCACTCGGTGGACGTCACGAGCGGCTGGCTCACGCTGGCCTGGGCGAGGGCCTCGGGACGCTGCGTGGCGGAGCTCCTGGCGGAGCGAGGCGAGGCCGGGTGGATGGCCGCGTGCGTCGAGGACGATCGGGCGGCGGCGTCGCTGCCGACGGGGCTGGAGTCGCAGGCCGGTGGGCCGGTGGCGTGGCTGCTGCGGGTGCGCCCCGGGACGTGGCGGCTGACGCACCACCACGGCACGCTCGGTGACTCGAGGGTGCAGTGCTTCGTGCTCTCCCACCCGGCCGCGGAGGGGTGGCAGCCCGCGGCGCTGCTGCATGATCCCGGCGCGAGAGACTCGACGCCCGACGGGGTGGTGAGAGACCGGGAGGTGTTTCCGGGGCAGTCCGTGGCGAGGGTGTCGGAGTACGTGCGGATGGTGCGTGGGCTGCGCGCCGATCGGGTGAAGCGCAAGGAGGCGCTGGCCTCGCTGGGCATCGAGCTCGCGGACTTCGGCGAGGTGATGCAGCGCTGGTCGCGGGCGATGATGGAAGACCACGCGCTGGGACGCGAGGTCGCCAGGGCCATGAACGTGGAGTGAAGCGGAGGGGGTGAGCGGGCCGTCAGCGCCGGGGGGCGTTGGCGGGAGGCGGGGCGGGCGTGGTGGTCGTGTGCGAGGTGTACTCGAGCAGACCGTTGGAGTCGGCCTGGCCGTTGGCGGCGCGGCGGGTGAAGTTGCCGGTGACGACCACCTCGGCGCCCTCGTCGAAGTCCGTGGGCACGGGCTTCACGAGGCCGGCGGCGATCTGCGCGAGCTGCGCGGCGGTGGGCTGGCGACCCGAGCGCGCGGCGCTGCGGGCGGCCTCGATCTCGTGCTGGAAGGTCGCGTACCCGGTGACCATCATCATCTTGGCCGGGTCGCGCTCGGTGCGGTTGTCGGAGATGTAGATGTGCGGGCGCTCTTCGACGCAGCGGTCGGCCTCGGTGCAGGGCAGCCCCCGCGGGTTGCGCGCCGTGTACACGCTCACGATGAAGCCGTGGACGCGCTGCTGCTTGCTCCAGAGGTTGGTGTCGCGCGTGGCCTGGTGGCGCACGCCGTAGACGGTGAACGACCCGTCGGTGTGGTTGATCGGCGGCGGCGGCGGGAGCGTCGGCACCGTGGGGAGGTTGACGTGCGGGGCCGCGGCGCCCTCTTCGGTCACCACCGTGAGCTTGCTGTCTCCGTCACAACCGATGGTCACCGCGGCCATCGAGCCGAGGCACAGACCCACGAGCGCCATCCATCCGTGCTTCATTCGATATCGCTCCCTTGAATGCGGCGCGGACGCTATCACGTGGGTTCTCGCGCCCACAAGCGAAGAGGTCGACGCCGCGGAGGGCCCGATTTCCAGGGCCTTCGGAGAGCTCTCAGGGCTCGACGCCGAGGGCGCGGTAGGCGCGGTCCCGGTCGCGGTGGATGTCCTCGACGATGGCCTCGACGTGCGCGACCCCGAGGCGCTCGACGGTCTGCTGGTTGGCGTCGGTGACCACCTCGTGGAGCGGGCGCTTGGCGGGCGCGTCGAGCGGCAGCGCCAGGGCGGCGCTCATGGGCATGAAGCGCTTGCCGGTGCCGTCACGCTGGCGGAGTTCTTCGAGGGTGCTCAGCCGGATGGCCTGGATGGTCGGGTCGGGGCACCGACGGATGAAGTTGATGAGCGAGAGCGCGGTGCTGGTGTCGGGCTCGGGCTCCGGGTGGAAGGCCACCATGGCCATCTGCACCCCGCGGCGCCCCGGGTCCTTCGCGTAGGCCGCGCGGACGGCCTCCACGTAGGCCACGAACTCCTTCCGCGAGAGCTTCACCCTCGGGTGGATCAGGAACCCGATCTCCACCGAGGCGGTCTCCCCGAGGCGCCTCGCCCACGCGGCCCCGAGCTCGGGGTCGGGCAGCGCGCTCAGCTCGACGGACTCGCTCACCTGCGAGCGCCGACGCGCGGTCTCGGCCCACGGGCACATGTCGAGCCCCTCCACGATCTCCACCGTGTAGCGCCGGAAGAGCCGCTTCGCCTCGCGCTCGAGGGCCTCGTCCACCGAGGCCCCCTCCCCCACGGTCGGCTCACTCGGCATCGAAGCCCACGTTTCTCCGCCGCAGCCGGACGCTGCCTCCGGTGCTCGCCAGCACGCCGCCGTCTCCGCCGCTGAGCTGCGCGGCGTTGGCCTCGTCGGTGTCGAGGTGCATCTCCAGCTTGTACTTCGGGCTCACCCGGATGAGCACGTCGCCGAAGATCATGTCGCGCCCGTCGGTGTCGACGGCGACCTCCACCACGTCTCGGTCGCCGACGCCGAAGCGCGCGGCGTCGTCGGGGTGCATGTGGATGTGCCTCCGGGCGCAGATGAGCCCCTTGGCGAGGGTGACGACCCCGGCGGGGCCTTCGAGGGTGATCCCCGGGGAGTTGGCGACGTCGCCGGAGTCTCGCACCGGGGCGTCGACGCCGAGGGCGAACTCGTCGGTGCGGGAGATCTCCACCTGGCACTCGCTGCGCTCGGGGCCCAGCACCCGCACGTTGGCGAGCCTGCCCTTCGGGCCGACCACCGTGAGCTTCTCCTCGCAGGCGAACTGCCCCGGCTGGCTGAGGGGCTTGTACGGCGTGAGCGTGTGCCCCGCCCCGAAGAGCGTCTCGACGGCCTCGCGGGTGAGGTGGATGTGCCTCGCCGACACCGCGATGGGGATCATGCTGGCGGCCTCGACGGACTGCGCCCCGGCGGCCAGAAGCGCGGCGTCGTGGGCGATGGCGCGCGCCTCGTCGGTGGCCACCACCAGCAGCCGCACCCTCGAGCCGTGCTCGGAGAACTCCGCCACCGGCGAGGTGGGCGAGACGCGGGCGTCGCGGTTGCGGTCCTCGTCGAGGCGGGCGCCCAGGAAGTCGAGGCGCTGGGTGATGCGGTGGCGCATGAGCGCGCTGTTCTCCCCGATGCCCGCGGTGAACACGATGGCGTCGACGCCTCCCATCACCGCCGCATACGCGCCGATGTATTTCCTCACCCGGTGCGCGAACACCTGGATCGCCAGCCGGCAGTCCTCGTCGCCCGAGGCGGCGCGCGCCTCGATGTCGCGCAGGTCGTTGCCGACGCCGGAGAGCCCCGCGAGCCCCGACCGGTGGTTGAGCAGCTTGTCGAGGCCGTCGATGTCGAGGCCCTCCTTGCGGGCGATCTCCAGGATGATCCCGGGGTCGACGTCGCCCGAGCGCGTTCCCATGACCAGGCCCTCGAGCGGGGTCATGCCCATGCTGGTCTCGACCGAGCGCCCCGCCTCGACCGCCGTGACGCTGGCGCCGTTGCCCAGGTGACAGGTGATGATCCTGAGCGCGCGGGGGTCTTCCTTCAGGTAGCGGCCCGCCTGCTGGGCGACCCAGGCGTGGCTGGTGCCGTGGAAGCCATAACGGCGGATGCCGAGCTTCTCCACCAGGGCCTTCGGCAGCGCGTAGGAGCGGGCGCGCCGGGGCATGGTGGCGTGGAAGGCCGTGTCGAAGACGGCGACGTGGGGGAGCTTCGGGAGCAGCGCACGGGCGGCGACGATGCCCGCGAGGTTGGGCGGGTTGTGCAGCGGGGCGAGCGGAGAGAGGGCGCCGAGGGCCTCGACGACGGCGTCATCGAGGAGGGTCGGGGCGTCGAAGCGGGCGCCCCCGTGGACGACCCGGTGGCCCACGGCGTCGACCGCGCGGCCTTCGAGCAGGCGGGGCAGCGTGAACGCGAGGGCGCGGGCGTGGTCGGCCCCCTCGATGGGGATGCTGGCGTCGCCCATGAGCAGCACGCAGTCGGGGTGGCCGACGCGCTCGACGCGGGCGGTCGCGAGGCGCTCCCCGGAGTGGGGATCGAGGACGTCGAGCTTGATGCTGGAGCTGCCGCAATTGACGACGAGGACGTGCATGGCGATGGCGGAGGGTAGCGCCAAGCGGCGGCCGGGTGCACCCCGCGCGATGGACGCGCCGACGGGGCTTTGTCCCGCGCGGGGCATTGGGTAGGGTGCGCCGCGCGAAGCAACGCGAGGAGACGGCGACGATGGCGACGAAGACGGCATGGGGCGGGCGATTTACGCAGGAGCTTGACGCGGGGGCGGCGCGCTTCCTCGCCAGCGTCGACGTGGACTCCCGGCTCGCCGAGGAGGACATCGCGGGCTCGCTCGCGCACGCCGAGATGCTCTGCGCCATCGGGGTGCTCACCGCGCCGGAGCTCGCGCAGGTGCAGCGGGGCCTCGGGGCGATCCGGGAGGAGATCCGCGCCGGGAGCTTCGTCTGGGACGCCTCCAAGGAGGACGTGCACATGAACGTCGAGGCCGCGCTCACGGCGCGCGAGGGCGACGTGGGCGCGAGGCTGCACACCGGCCGCAGCCGCAACGACCAGGTGGCGACGGACATGCGGCTCTTCGCCCGGCGGGCCTGCGCCGACGTGGGTCGCTCGCTCGACCGGCTGGCCCTCACCCTGGTGCGGCGCGCGGAGGCGGAGATCGACACGCTGATCCCGGCGTACACGCACATGCAGCGGGCGCAGCCCAACCGGCTGTCGCACCACCTGATGGCCTACGTGGAGATGCTGGGGCGCGACCGGGGGCGGCTCGACGACGCCGCCGCGCGCATGAACGAGTCGCCCCTCGGCAGCGGCGCCGTGTGCGGGACCACCTTCCCCCTCGACCGGGAGATGACCTCCCGGGCGCTGGGCTTCGACGGCCCCTCGCGCAACAGCATCGACGCGACGGCCGACCGGGATTTCCTCCTGGAGCTTCTCTCCGCGCTGGCCATCGCGGCGGTGCACATGTCCCGCTTGTCCGAAGAGCTGGTGCTCTGGTCGACGCAGGAGTTCGGCTTCGTGGAGATGGCCGACGCGCACACCACGGGCTCGTCGATGATGCCGCAGAAGAAGAACCCCGACGTCGCGGAGGTGGTGCGGGGAAAGTCGGGCCGGGTGATCGGCGATCTGGTGACGCTGCTGGTGACCTTGAAGGGGCTGCCGCTCGGGTACAACCGCGACCTGCAGGAGGACAAGGCCCCGGTCTTCGACGCGGTGGACACGGTGCGCGACGCGGCGGAGGTGCTGGCCGACGCGGTGGGGGCGATGAGCTTCAAGCGCGACCGGATGCGCGCGGCGCTGGGCGCGGGCTTCACCGTGGCGACGGAGGTGGCGGACTACCTGGCGGCGAAGGGCGTCCCCTTCCGTCACGCGCACGAGGTGGCCGGGCGGCTGGTAGGGAGGGCCTTGTCGGAAGGGAAGGAGCTCGCCCAGCTCTCGCTGGAGGCCTACCGCGAGGCGCACCTGCTCTTCGAGGAGGACATCTTCCACGCGCTCGACCCGGAGGTGGCGATCGAGCGGCGCGACCTGCCGGGCGCTCCGGCGAGGCGGCGGGTGCTGGCGGCGATGGCGGGGGCGCGGGCTCGCATCGAGGCCCGCGGAGAGTCAGCCTAGGCGGGCGTCGACCCGGGCGCGGAGGGCGGCGGCGGCGGCGGCGGTTCCGAGCGAGCCGCCCACGTCGCGGGTGCACTCCAGGGCGGTGATGCAGTCGCGCACGCTGTGCTCGATGAGGGTCTCGAGGCCCTGGTGCCCGAGGTGCGTGAGCATCATCCCGACGGTGAGCGCGGCGGCGAAGGGGTTGGCGAGGTCCTTCCCCGCGAGCGGCGGCGCGCTGCCGTGCACGGGCTCGAACATCGCGCAGCGGCGACCCGGGTGGAGGTTGGCGCTGCCCGCCATGCCGAGGCCCCCCTGGAGCGCGGCGCCGAGGTCGGTGACGATGTCGCCGAAGAGGTTGTTGGTGACGACGACCTCGATGTTCGAGGGGTCTTGCACCATGTAGAGGCAGAGCGCGTCGACGTAGACGTGCACGGCCTCGACCTCGGGGTACTCCTTCGCGACCTCGCGGAAGCACCGCAGCCACAGCTCGTGGGCGTGCTTCATGGCGTTGGACTTGTCCGCCATGTGCACGCGCTTGTTGCCGTGGAGGCGGGCGTGCGCGAAGGCCGCGCGGATGATGCGCTCGACCCCCTTGCGGGTGTTGACGTCCTCGTTGATGGCGATCTCGTCGGGGGTGCCCCGGCGCACCTGGCCGCCGACGTTGACGTAGATGCCTTCGGTGTTCTCTCGGAAGACCACGAGGTCGATGTCCGAGGCGCCGTGGTGCTTGAGCGGCGAGAGCCGGTCGTCGAGGCAGCGCACCGGGCGCACGTTGGCGTAGAGGTCGAGCCCGAAGCGGAAGCCGAAGAGGATGTCGCGCGCGTGGTCGTTGGACGGGACGCGCGGGTCGCCGAGGGCGCCCAGCAGGATCGCGTCGCAGGTGTCGCGGATCTCCTCGAAGAGCGCGGGCGGGAGGGTGGTGCCGTCGCGGAGGTAGCGGTCGGCGCCGAGGTCGAGGTGCCAGAGGTCGAGGTCGAGGTCGCGGCGGGTCGCGATGAGCTCGAGCAGGGCGACGGCTTCGCGGGTGACCTCGGTCCCGATGCCATCTCCCGGGAGGACGGCGATGCGTTGGCTCATGCGGACGGCGGTACCACGCGGGCGTCGGCGAGGGAATGCCTTGATGCCCTACGAGGGGCTTGCGCGGCGCGGGGAGCGTGGAGTACAAGGTCCGTCCCCAAGCGCGGTTAGCTCAGCTGGATAGAGCGTTGGTCTCCGAAGCCGAAGGTCGCAGGTTCGACTCCTGCACCGCGCGCAGCCTGAAGAAGGGCCTTGAAGCTACTCACAAGAGCTTCAGGGCCTTTCTTCTTTGTTGCCAATGACTGGCGACCCGCGAGGGCCCCGCGATAGACGCTGTGGCCCTATGGCGCGCACAAAGCACTGGCTCACCAAGAGCGAGCCCTTCAAGTACTCCTTCGATCAGCTCGTGAAGGACGGCAGCACCCGCTGGGACGGGGTGCGCAACTACGAGGCGCGCAACAACCTCCGCGCCATGGCCGTGGGCGACCTCTGCCTCTTCTATCACTCCAACGAGGGCAAGGCCGTGGTGGGCGTCGCGCGCGTCTCCCGCGCCGCCTACCAGGACCCGGGCACCGAGGAGGACTGGAGCTGCGTCGACGTCGAGCCCGTGGTGGCGCTCGCGAAGCCGGTGACGCTCGAGGAGATCCGCGGGAGGAAGAGCCTCGCGGAGCTCGAGATGCTCAAGCGCAACCGGCTGTCGGTCACCCATGTGACCGCGGCGGAGTTCAAGACGATCCTGAAGATGGGCGGGACGGAGCTATAGGGGTTCAGCCGGCCAGCAGGCCGAAGCGGCTCAGCACCTTGATGAGGATGCCGATGAGGCTCTCTCCGGCGATGATGCCGGAGCTCACGGGGACGATGTACTGCTCGGCCAGCTTCGGGCGGGCGCGCTCGAGTCCTAGGGCGAGGAGCGCCCCGACGAACATCGCCAGCGTGTTGGAGAAGGGCATGGTGAACGCGAGCCCGAAGCCCACCGGCGACGGGAAGAAGCGCCGGAGCTTCGCCGGAAGCGCCCGCTCGATGAGAACCATCACGATGCCCAGCACGGCGCCCACGACGATCATGGTGCGCGCCCCCGGCGGGAGCTGGTGGATGCCCTGGGAGAGCGCGCGGGAGACGGCCTCCCAGGCGAGCGCCGCGGGGGCCGGGACCTCCGGGGTGCCGATGACCGTGTAGTCGGGCACCAGCAGCCGGAAGGCCGGAACCACGAAGAGGCTCCCGGCGAGCACGCCGAAGAACTGCGCGATGAACTGCTGACGGGGCTTGGCGCCCAGCAGGTGACCCGACTTGAGGTCCGTGAGCATGTCCGCGGAGTGGATCGCCACGCCGCCGCTCATGGAGGCGCACATGAGGTTGGTGGTGATGCTCCCCGGGGCGACGACGCCGAAGACGAGCTGGGTGATCTTGCCGAGCGCGCCGGTGGGGGTGGTGTCGGTCTCGCCCGTCGCGCGGCACGCCACGATGGCGATGAAGAAGCTCATCACGACGCAGAGCAGGGTCATCCACCACGCGATGCCGAAGAGCTTCCACGCGAAGAACATCACCAGCGGGGTGAGCGCCCCGACGCCGTAGACGAACCACTGGATGGGCACCTCGACGGCGGCCATGGGGTCCTCGTTGACGGGCTTCACCTTGGAGAAGATCCCCGAGAGGCCGGAGAAGGCGCGGGCGATCTGGCGCCAGGAGAACGCGAAGGAGAGCAGGCCCGAGGTGAGCAGCAGCGGCGAGCCGAACCACACCGTCCACTGCGAGATGGCGCGGATCTTCACCTCGGCGATCTCGTGGATGTCGAAGCCGTGCGGGGCCAGGGCGAAGTAGTTGATGAGCCCGCCGAGCATCATGCTCCAGGCCGAGCGCCAGCCCATGATGGCCCCTGCCGCGATGAGCAGCAGGGAGGTGTCGAAGAAGACCGACCACTTCATCGCGGGCACCCCTCGGATGGTGAAGGGGAAGGCCACGTGCTCGGGGAGGTTGAAGGGAATCCAGCGGGCGCGGGCCTCGCGGAGCCACAGCACCAGGGCGCCCACCCCGGCGGACCAGATGAGCGCGCGGCCTGCGGTCTTGGCGCCCTCGGCGTCGACCGAGGCGTCGGGCTTGTCGCTGCGCCGCGCGTCCATCTTCGCGGCTTCTTCAGGGTGCAGCCCGCGGAGGGTCTCGGCGGCGGCGATGCCCGAAGGAAACTTCAGCCCCTCCTGATTGATCATCTGGCGCTTCATGGGAATGGCCATGAAGACGCCGAGCATGGCGATGGGGGTGATCCAGAGGAAGATGGTCCAGCCCGAGATGACCGTGTGCGTGGCGAGCATGAGCGCGGGAATCGCCGCCACGGTGCCGCCGCCGGTCATGTAGCCCGCGGCCGAGGCCACCGACTGCATGGCGTTGTTCTCCAGCATCCCGAACTCGTTGCGCGCGAGCCCGACGCGCCGGAGCACGCCGAAGATCACATAGGCCAGGATGCCCGCGGTGATGGTCACCCCGAAGCTCCACCCCGTCTTGAGCGCGATGTAGAGGTTGGAGAGGGACATCACCCCCCCGAGCAGCATCCCCGCCACGACGGCCCGCACCGTGAGCTGCCGGGCGTCGTCGCCCTGGTAGACCTCACGCAGCCACGTGCGCTCCGGATCGCTGTCGTCGGTCGGGTGCGCGGCGCGGAAAAGCTCTGGGGTCAGCGGTTCGCTCATGGAGCGCGCAGGGGTGCCAGAGTTCCGCCTCCGTTGACAAGCCCCCTCCGGCTGGGCGAACGATCGCGCGCGGCGCGCAGTCACCGGCCGCGCGAGGAGCGATCCCCCCGATGAGCATCACCTTCTATTACGCCCCCATGTCGTCTGCGACGCGGGTGTTCTGGGCCCTCGAGGAGCTCGGCCTCCCCTACGAGAAGGTGAAGGTCGACCTCGCCGGAGGCGCGCACCGCACGCCCGAGTACCTCGCCATCAACCCCCACGGGAAGGTGCCCGCGCTGGTGGTCGACGGCGTGCCGATGTTCGAGTCTCTGGCGATGCTGCTCTTCCTGGGAGAGCGCTTCGGGGTCGCGCGCAACCTGTGGCTCCCTCATGAGCACCCCGAGTACCCCACCGCCCTCTCGTGGATGACCTGGGGCACGGTGACCTTCTCGACCAACGTGTTCCGCTACCTGCTCAACACCAGCGAGCGCTTCCCGAAGGAGGCCCACAACGCCGCCGCCGCGGAGACCGCCCGCAAGGACGTGCTGGCCAACCTCGCCGCCCTCGAGGCCCACCTCGAAGGCCGCGAGTACATGGTCGCCGAGCGCTTCACCCTGGTCGACCTCTCCATCGCGAGCTTCGTCCCCTTCATGGCGCGCTCCGGCGTGGCCGACCTCAGCGGCTATCCCAACATCGGCCGATGGACGGGGCACTGCACCTCGCGCCCCGACCTCGCCGTGGCGATGGCCGGCTGATCGCCGCCTCCCGATAAAGGCCCCATTGGTCCACTCTTCCATGAACACCTCATCCCGACGGCTCGCCCTCGCGCTGGCCCTCTCCCTCGGGCTCGGCTGCGCCCACTCGACGGCGACCGGAGCGGGCGCCGCCGCCAGCACCGAGGCCGAGCTTCGTCCGGTCACCGTGGCCGAGCTCGCCGGGCTCATCGAGCGCGGCGGGGTGACGGTCATCGACAACAACAGCCGCGACACCTTCGAGCGCGGGCACATCCCCGGGGCGCGCTGGATCGCCTACGACGCCATCACGGCGGCAGCGCTCCCGACCGACCGGGCGGCGCGCGTGGTGTTCTATTGCCACAACGAGCAGTGCACCGCGTGCCACACGGCGGCCCGCCAGGCGATGGCCCTGGGCTACTCCAACGTCTTCATCCTCCCCGCCGGCATCGTCGGATGGACCAGCGCGGGAAGGCCCGTCGAGACGGGCCCGGGGCCCTCCTGAGCTGAGCCGCGCGCCGCGGCGGGGACGTGATAGCGTTCGCCCCACCAATGGCCACCTCCACCCACTCGGTCTCGTTGGAAATGAGCGCGTCGGCCCACAGCACGGCCGACACCCCGACCGCCCACCTCGATGAGCTCCTCGCGGGGCTACGCTCGAAGGCGCTGGAGTTCGCGAAGGTCTCCCCCAGCGCCCGCGCCGCGCTGCTGCGAGCGTGCCTCCCCGCGATCAGGGCGCAGGCCCGGCCGTGGGCCGAGGCGGCGATCGCGGCGAAGGGCCTCGACGCCGGGCGCCCGCAGGCCTCCGAGGAGTGGCTCGCCGGGCCGATGACCACCATGCGCAACACCCGGCTTCTGGCGGAGGCGCTCGACGCCATCGCCACCACCGGCAGCCCCGGGCCCGAGGAGAAGAAGGTCCATCGAGACGAGCGCGGCCGCACCGTGGTCGAGGTCTTCCCCAACACCGTGGTCGACGCGCTGCTCTATACGGGCTTCACTGCGACGGTTCGCATGAAGGAGGGAATGACCCCGGCGGACGTGCGCAAGGCGCAGGGGTCGTTCTACAAGCAGGCCGATCCGAAGGGGGGCGTGTCGCTGGTGCTGGGCGCCGGCAACGTGACGTCCATTCCCCCGATGGACGCGCTCTACAAGATGTTCGTCGACGGCAACGTGTGCCTGGTGAAGCTCAACCCGGTCAACGAGTACCTCGAAGAGCACCTCGACAAGGCCTTCGCGCCGCTGGTCGAGAAGGGCTATCTCAAGTTCGTGAAGGGCGGCACCTCGGTGGGCACCTATCTGGTGAACCACCCGGAGGTCGACGACGTGCACATCACCGGCAGCGACCGCACGCACGACCTCATCGTGTGGGGCCCTCCCGGCCCGGAGCGGGAGCGCCGGATGCGCGAAGACGACCCGGTGCTGAAGAAGGCCATCACCTCCGAGCTCGGGTGCGTGACCCCGGTGATGATCACCCCGGGCCCCTATTCAGACTCCGAGCTCGCGTTCATTGCACAGAACGTCGCGACCATGATGGTCAACAACGCCTCGTGCAACTGCAACGCAGGCAAGATGCTCATCACCGCCAAGGGGTGGAGCGGCCGGGACAAGCTCCTCGGGATGATCAAGGCCGAGCTCGGCGCGCAGAAGCCGCGGAAGGCCTATTATCCAGGCGCCTTCGATCGGTACAGGTCGCTCGTGGGCGAGCGGGCGGACGTGGTGAAGCTCGGCGACGCGAAGGAGGGCGAGCTCCCCTGGACGCTGGTCTTCGGGCTCGACAGCGCCAACAAGGAAGAAGACCTCTTCATCACGGAGCCCTTCTGCCCGATCCTGAGCGAGACCAGCCTGGAGGCCTCGGACGCGGCGGCGTTCTTGAAAGCCGCGACGGCGTTCTGCAATGACAGGCTGTGGGGCACGCTGAGCGCGGTGCTCATCATCCATCCGCGCACCGAGGCCGAGCCCGGCGTGTCGGCCGCCCTCTACGACGCCGTCGACCAGCTCCGTTATGGCGCCGTCGGCATCAATCAATGGACCGGGCTGGTCTATGGGCTGGTCACCACGCCGTGGGGCGCGCACCCGTCGTCTACCTTGAAGAACGTCCAGGGGGGCCTCGGCTGGGTGCACAACACCTTCATGCTGGAGGGCATCGAGAAGGTCGTGCTGCGCGGGCCGCTCACGGTCTTCCCGAAGCCGCCGTGGTTCGTGACCTCGAAGACCGCCCACGAGATCGCCCCGAAGCTGGTCGAGCTGGAGTTCGAGCCTGGCGTCTTGAAGGTTCCTGCCATCGCCATCGCGGCCCTGCGCGGCTGATCGGAGAGCATCGCACGCCTATGACCCGACGAGCCCTCTGCATCGGCATCAACCGCTTCCGCGACCGCGACGCCCCGCCCCTCAACGGCTGCGTCAACGACGCCCGCAACATCGCCGCGCTGCTGCACGGGAGCTTCGGCTTCGGAAGCGGCGACATCCGCGTGCTGCTCGACGCCCAGGCCACCCGCGCGGCCTTCCTCGACGGCCTCGACTGGCTGGTGGGCAGCGCGCGCCCGGGCGACCAGCTCGTGCTCTTCACCAGCTCGCACGGGAGCCACATCCCCGACGTCAGCGGCGACGAGGACGATCAGGAAGACGAGGTGCTCATCGCGCACGACCACGACTGGGAGAGCACCCTCCTCATCGATGACGAGATCGCGCAGCACATCGTTCGCCTCCCGCAGGGCGCCTCGCTGATCTCCCTCTGGGACACCTGCCACTCCGGAACCCTGAACGACGCCGGCCGCGCCGCGCAGGCCGCTCGCCGCGCCATGCGTCGGCCGCTCGCCACCACCGGCTACAGCGAAGGGGTCACCGACGTCGTCGGCAAGTACCTGCCGCGCCCGAAGAACCTCGACCTCCGCGCCTCGATGGCGGGCCGCCGCTCGATGGAGGGCACACCGAAGGCGGCGCGAGGGAGGCGCCCCTCGTCGTCGTCGTCGGCGGTGGTCGACACGCTGACCCTTGGCGCCTGCCGGGACGACGAGACGGCGGCCGACGCGAGCTTCAACGGGCGCTCGGCGGGGGCGTTCACCCACGCGCTGCTGAAGTCGGTGAACGACCGGCCGGACTCCACCTGGGCCGAGGTCTTCGACCGTACGAAGCGCGAGGTGAAGCGCGGCGGCTTCGACCAGACGCCGGAGATCTACGGGCCGAGCAGCCTGCTGGGAGCGCCGGTGTTCGGGGGAAGGGGCCCGGCGCAGGCGGCGGTGCCGGTGCAGGTGGTGGACGTGAGCGCCCTCGACCGGCGCATCGGCCAGGCGGAGGCCTCGGGGCAGTGGGAGCAGGCCGCGAGCGCGCTGGAGGAGCGGGGCCACCGGGTGAGCTCCGACGAGGAGAAGGTGCGGACCTACGAGCACCTGGTGAGCCTCTATCGGGTGAAGCTCGGCGACGAGCGGCGCGCGGTCGCCGCGGCGGAGAAGCTGCTGACGGCGGTGCCCGCGCACCCGGGCGCGAGGGAGTACCTGCGCGCGATGTACGCCGCGATGGGCAACACCGCGGGCCTCGCGGCCCTGGACGCCCCGCGGCCCGCCCCGGCGCAGCGAGCGGTCCCCGCGCAGGCGCCTTCAGCGCAGCGACCGCAGGCTCCGGCCGCGCCACGACCCCAGCCCGCGGCCGCGACGCGCTGCGCGTACTGCGGCTTCGAGATGGGCGCCGGGGCGCGGCAGTGCCCCTCGTGCGGCGCCTCCGCCGACTGACCCTCTCCGCTCAGCGAATCAGCAGCAGGTAGAAGAGCGTGATGGCGACGCCGATGGCGACGCCCACGCCGATGAGCGCGGCGACCGGCAGGCCACCGCGCCGCGGACGCTCGTCGACGGTGGTGCGCCCCGACTTCGGCGAGTCCTGGGGGACGACCGCGGGCGTGCGGAAGGGCACGGTCGGGGCGGGCACCGGGGCCGGAGCCGGAAACTGCGGCGAGTGCTTGGAGGCGGGGTTGGGCGAATTGTTGGGCGACGGAGAGCCCTGCGGCGGCAGCGAGCGATCGGGCCTGAGCGAGTGCTGCGACGGCTGGGTCTGCGCGAAGGCCACGTTGTCGGGAATCGCGCTCATCGCCTGCTGCACGGCGGGGTCGTCGGCGACGAGCGAGCCGAGCGCGGCGGCGAACTCCGCGGCCGACTGGTAGCGGTCGTCGGGGTTCTTCGACATCGCCTTGAGGATCACCTCGTCGAAGCCCGGAGGAAAGGTGATGTCCGGCGCCCGCTCGGACACCGGGATGGGCTGCGCCTGCACGTGCAGGGTGATGAACTCCATCGGCGAGCGCGCCTCGAAGGGCAGCTTCGTCGTGACCAGCTCATAGAGGATCACCGCCAGCGAGTAGACGTCCGAGCGCGGGTCGAGCGCCTTGCCCTGCGCCTGCTCCGGGGACATGAACTCCGGCGTACCGAAGACCATGCCCTCCTGGGTGAGGATGAGGGAGCCGGGGGCGATCTCGCGCTCGGTGACCTTGGCGAGCCCGAAGTCGAGCACCTTGACGTAGTCCTCGATGCCGCCCTGCTTGCAGAGGAAGATGTTCTCGGGCTTCAGGTCGCGGTGGATGATCCCCTTCTGGTGGGCCTCCTCCAGCGCGCCGCATGCCTGGATGAGCACCGCGATCGCGCGGCTCGCGGCCATCGGGCCCTCCTGCCTCACGAGCTGCCCGAGGTTGCGCCCCTCCAGGTGCTCCATGACGATGTAGCAGGCGTTGTCCTCGAGCTGACCGAACAGGTAGACCTTCGCCGTGTTGGGGTGCGTGAGGTGGCTCATCGCGCGAGCCTCCCGGCGAAAGCGCGACGCGAGGTCCTTCCGGCTGGTGAACTTCGAGTGGAGGATCTTCACCGCGACCAGACGGTCCATCGAAGGCTGGTGGGCCTTGTAGACCGAGCCCATGCCGCCAGCCCCGATGCGCTCGAGCACCTTGAACTGCCCGGCTAGGATTTCCTTGCCAACGTACGGATCCGGCTTCGCCACGGATCGGAGATTGACCCGACTCCCGCCCCAACGGCAACAACTCCCGTCGCGCCCTCTCGCTTGACCCCGGCCAGCGCCCCGTTGCTCCATCGCCGCACCGCCCACCGTGTCGCGAGCACCCGCACACTTTCCCTTCTCCGCCCTCCCCCGCGTCGACCGCGCCGCCGCGCTCTTCACCCGCCGGGTGAGCGCCGCCCTCGCCGCCGCGCCTCCGCTGCCCGATCCCCTGCTCGACGACCGCTGGGGCGCGCTGCTCGGAGCCCCGGTGCGCGCCCACCCCGCTGCGCCCCGCCCGGTCACCCACGACTCTCTTCGCGCCGCGTGGGCCCTCGACCCCGCCGTCGTCGCCGTCTGGTCTCACCCCTCGCTCGGAACCTTCCTCGTCGCCCTGCCCCGCGACCTCGCCTTCCACCTGGTGACCCGGTGCCTCGGCCCGGAGGCGCTGCGCGCTCCCTCCTCGCCGCTCTCCGACCTCGCCGAGGGGGCGCTCTCCGCCCTGGCCGCCCGCGTCGCCGTCACCCTCTGCGCCCCGTCCGCTCCGCCCACCCTGAGGGCGATCACCGACCAGCCCCTCGACGCCCTCGACGCCCTCGCCGCGGCACCGCTCGTCGCCTGGGACTTTACCCTCTCCGGTAAAACCCTCTCCGGAGCCGTCACGCTGGTGCTCTCCGCCGACTCGCTCCGCCCCTCGCCGCGCCCTCCCCCGCCGGACCTCTCGCGCTTCGCCGAGGTGACGGTCCCGGTGCGCTGCGTGGCCGGGCGCGCGTGGCTCCCGACCGGCGCGGTCGCCTCCCTCGAGGCCGGTGACCGGCTGATGCTCGACGGCCTGCGGACCTCGTCTGCCGGGCTCTCGGGCGACGTCACCCTCTGCCTCGGCGCCACTCCCCCGCTGCGCCTCGACGCCGCCCTCACGGACGCCTCTCGCGTCACCGTCACCGCCCCGCTGCGAGCCCCCTGGAGCCACGCCATGAACGAGTCCACCGAAGTCCTCCGAGAGCTGCGCGTCGAGGTCACCGTCGAGATCGCGGCGCAGTCGGCCTCGCTCGAGACCCTCGCCTCCTGGGGCCCTGGCGCGGTGGTGGAGTTTCCGCAGCGCCTCGGCGAGGCCGTGGTGGTGCGCGCGGGCGGCCGCGTGGTGGCGCGCGGCGAGCTCGTCGACGTCGAGGGTCAGGTAGGGGTGCGCATCACGGAGCGGATCTGACCGCCGCCGCCGAGACCTCCACCCGCACCGAGACGGGCTGACCGCGGCGCAGCAGGTCGACGCGAAGCTCCGTGGCGTCGCGCAGCGCGGCGAGGCAGCCGACGGCTCGCTCCGGGCGGTCGATGGGCTGACCGTTGACGCGGAGGATCACGTCGCCCGGCAGCAGGTCGGCGCCCGCTCGGCGCCAGCGACGGAGGTGCAGCGCGCTATTGAGACGGAAGCCCACGAAGCGCCCTCCCTCGAGCACCGGCGACACGTCGACCTGAGAGAGGAAGTGCCCGAGGCCCCGGGCCACGGCGTCGACCAGCACCTGCCGGGTGAGCACCGCGGGCGAGCCGTCGTCGGCGGGCGACGGGGTCGGCGCCGTCGGGACGCGCGTGGCCTCCGACCAGTTGACCTCGTCGGGGGAGACGTCCGCCACGCGGCGCGTCGCGCAGCCGGAGAGCGCGAGCAGCGCGAGGAGCTCAGCCCTCCGCACGGAGCGCCTCCACGGCGGCGAGCACGCCCGCGTGCACCGTCTCGGCGTCGGCGTTGCCGTCGAGGTGAAGCACCCGGTCGCCCGGGAGAAACTGCTCGATGGTGTCGTAGAAGCTGGCGAGGCGACGCTGGAGGTCCTCCTCCTCGAAGAGGTCGGGCACGTTGCCCCGGTGGCGCCGACGCTCGGTGGCGGTCTCCGGCGTCACGTCCAGGATGATGGTCAGGTCGGGGCGGCGGGCGCGGCGGTTGATGGTGCGTATCCACTCGGCGACACCGGCGTCGCCGCTCACCACGCCCTGGTAGGCGATGCTGGAGGCGTCGTAGCGGTCGGTGATCACCGTCACGCCGTCCATGAGGTTGGGGATGACCTCCGCCTGGAGGTGGTCGAGCCGGTCGGCGGCGAAGAGCAGCGCCAGCGTCGACCAGCCGAGCGAGCTCGACCCGGCGGGGCCGTTCACCACCACGCGGCCGTTGATCACCTGGCGGATCAGCGCCCCGACCGGACCGTCGGTGGGCTCGTGGGTGGTGCGCACGGGGAGGCCCCGCTTGCGCAGCGCGGCGGCGAGGAGTGAGGCCTGGGTGGTGGTCCCGGCCCCGTCGATGCCTTCGATGGCGATGAAGTGCCCTTCGATCATTGGGCGCCGATCATGGCGCGCTCCGGCGCCGAGGGGCAAAGCTCTGGCAAGCGCCGACCGCGACTCCCTCCGAGGCCGTGGGGGCGGAATTGTCGCCCATCGAAGTCGCGTGGTAGTGCCATTGGGACCCACGACCTTACGGAGCAGCACCATGAGCCAGGACCTCGACCGTCGACACTTCCTCACCACCGTCGCCGCAGGCACCGCCGCCGCCGTGGCGGTCACCCAGGACGCCGAAGCCCAGCACCGCACCCCCGCCACCGCGCCCGCGGCGGACTTCGCCGCGACGCGCCCGGCGGGCTTCACTCCGCTCTCCCGCCCCGGCCAGATCGTTCGGGTCAACAAGCCCGGCTCGCTGCGCCCGGGCGGCCTCTTCCCCAAGCCCGAAGACGCCCGCGCCATGGTCAACCGCGCCGTGATCGAGCTCTCCGGGCGCCCCGACCTCGCCAGCGCGTGGCGGGCCTTCATCCACCCGACCGACCGGGTGGCCATCAAGGTCAACGGCCTCGGGCTGCGCAACATGGCCTCCAACAAGGAGGTCGTCGAGGCCATCGCCGAGGGCCTCGTCGCGGCGGGCGTCCCGACCGCGAACATCGTCGTCTATGACCAGTGGGACAGCTTCCTGCGAAGCACCCGAGTGAGCACCCGCGGCCTCCCATCGGGCGTCCGCATGGTCTCGCACAACGGCACCGCGCTCGCGCCGGAGACCCGCATCCCGTCGGGCCGCACCCAGTACGCGAGGGCCCTCATCGACGCCACGGCGGTCATCGGCGTCCCCCTCATCAAGGACCACAGCCTCTGCGGCTTCACCGGCGCCCTCAAGAACATGACCCACGGGTCGATCAAGAACCCCGAGGCCTTCCACCGCCACCTCTGCTCGCCGCAGATCGCCGAGCTCTACAACCACGACGCCATCAAGTCGCGCATGCGGCTTCACATCATGGACGGCTTCAAGGCCGTCTATCACGGCGGCCCGAGGGACAACCCCGAGCACCGCGTGGCGCTCGAGTGCGTGCTCGCCAGCACCGACCCGGTGGCCCTCGACCGCGTCGGCTCCGACATCGTCGACCAGCTCCGCGTGGCCCATCACATGGGCACCCTCGAGGCCCGCGGCCTGCCGCCCCGCTACATCGACGTGGCCGGCACCATGGGCCTCGGCGTCTCCGACCGCACCCGCATCCAGACCCGCATCGTCGCGATCTGATCGCGCGCTCCTCCCCCTCCCGAGTTTACACAGCGCTTACGCGGCCCCCGCCGGGGCCATGATCCCCTGCCGGGCCATATGGCTCGTCGGACCTCGTGGCTCTCCCTCGCGGCGCTCGCCGCGTCCCTCCTCCTCCCATCGGTAGCGCGCGCCGATCCTCCGGCCGCCATCGACACCGGCGACACCGCCTGGCTGCTGGTCTCCTCGGCCTTCGTGCTGCTGATGACCCCCGGTCTCGCGCTCTTCTACGGCGGCATGGTGCGCAAGCGCAACGTGCTCTCGACCTTCATGTTCGTGCACTTCGCGCTGGCGATCATCACGGTGCAGTGGGTGCTCATCGGCTACTCGCTCGCCTTCGGCCGCTCCCACGCGGGCCTCATCGGCGGCTTCGACTTCGTGGGCCTCCGAGGCATGGTGGGCGCCCTCCGGGGCACCGTCCCCCATCTGGCCTTCATGGCCTTCCAGATGAAGTTCGCGATCATCACCCCGGCGCTCATCGCGGGCGCCTTCGTCGAGCGGATGCGCTTCGCCCCCTACGTGGTCTTCGCCCTCGCCTGGACCACCCTCGTCTACGACCCGGTCGCCCACTGGACCTGGGCCGACGGCGGCTGGCTCCTGCGCCTCGGCGTGCTCGACTTCGCCGGCGGAACCGTCGTCCACCTTACCGCCGGCATCGCCGCCCTGGTGTGCGCGCTGGTCATCGGCAAGCGCCGCGGATACCCCCGGGAGAAGCACCCGCCGCACAACCTCACCATGACCGTCATCGGCGGCGGATTGCTGTGGTTCGGCTGGTTCGGCTTCAACGCCGGCAGCGCCCTCAGCGCCAACGCCGTCGCGGCCCTCGCCTTCGTCACCACCCACGTCTCCGCCGCAAGCGCGGCCCTGGCGTGGGTGCTCGTCGAGTGGTGGCACCGCGGCAAGCCCACCATGCTGGGCTTCGTCTCGGGCCTGGTCGCGGGCCTCGTCGCCATCACCCCCGCGGCGGGCTACGTCTCCCCCGCGGCCTCGCTCCTCATCGGCGCCGCCTCGGGCGCCGCCTGCTACGGCGCGGTGCAGCTCAAGGAGCGCTGGCACTACGACGACTCCCTCGACGCCTTCGGGGTGCACGGCGTCGGCGGCATCCTCGGCGCGCTGCTCACCGGGGTCTTCGCGCAGAAGGCACTCAACCCCGCAGGCGCCGACGGACTGCTCGCGGGCAACCCCGCCCAGCTCGGCAAGCAGCTCCTGGGGATCGTGGTCGTGGGCGCCTACTCGGCGCTGCTGACCTACGGGCTGCTCAAGGTGATCGACCGCACCATGGGGCTGCGCGCCGCCAAGGACGACGAGCTCGAAGGCCTCGACGCCTCGCAGCACGGCGAGTCGGGCTACGTGATGTGATCGCTCAGGGCTCCGTGAGGAGCCCGATCTCCCAGCGCTCGTCGCCCTCGCGCATGGCCTCGATGAGCTCCCTCACCCGCTGAAGAACGTCCGGCGCCGCGTCGATGGGCGCCACCCGGATGCCCACCTCCACCCGGTCGGAGAGCTCCCACACGCGAACCCCCACGACGCCGTCTACCTCGAGTACGGCCTCCTCGATGCGGCGGCTCTTGCGGGTCTGTCTTGGGTCGTGCGTGTCCATGCGGCGGCGGCTCTTCTGGGGCTGCTATGCCCCGCAGACCCCCGCTCATGCAAGAACTCCTCACCGAGCGCTTGTCTCCGCGGGCGGTCGCGAGGAATATCCGCGCCCGCCGATGGCGTTGCATCACGAGGCTCATCGCATGCGTCGACCCCTGCTCTCCGGATTGTTGCTCTCCCTAGGCCTCGGCTGCGCGTCGTCGCGCATCCCCAACACCGACGTGCCCGACACGTCTGAAAACCGCGACATCATCGCGTTCTGCGAGCGCTACCGCCGCGCCGTGGAGACCCGCGACGCCCGCGCCCTCATCGCGATGGCCTCGCCCCGCTACTTCGAGGACGGCGGCACCCCCGACGGCTCCGACGACTACGGCCTCGACGGGCTGCAGCGCCTGCTCACCGCCTGGGCCGACGAGGTCAACGAGGTGCGCTACGAGATCCGGTACCGGCGCATCGGCGTGTCGGAGTCCGACACGCGCCGGCTCAACGTCGAGTTCACCTACACAGGGAGCTACACGCTCCGCCGCCCGGCGGAGGTCGAGCCCGAGAGGCCCCGACCCGGCCCGGCCCGCCCCGCGCCCCACCTCACCATCGACCCGGTGCGAGGCTCCGAGCGCTCTCAGCAGGGCGAGGACGTGTGGTTCCGCCGCGTGGCCGACAACCGGCTGGAGCTCGAGCGCGAGGGCGACACCATCCGCATCGTCAGCGGGATGTGAGCCCGCCGCGGCATTCCCGATTGTAGGGCCGCTCTCGCGGGTGCTAGTTTGCGCCCCGCGCGAGCGACATGGCCGGACGTGATGACCCCTCCCAGCGACCAGAGCCCCGGACCGACACGCCGCCGCTGCACGTGCAGGGCGACGAGCTGCGTCGGCTGCTCGCGGCCAGCGAGAAGCACGGCGTCCCTCCGGTCGACCTGACCACGCTGCGCTTCTCCCTGGTCGAACTCGACCTGCTGCCGCTGGAGATCGCGAGGCGTCACCAGACCCTGGCCCTGCTGGCCAAGGGCGACCAGCTCTTCGTCGCCATGGCCAACCCCAGCGACCCGAAGACCCGCGAGGAGCTGGAGTTCGTCTGCGGCCGCAAGCTCCTCCCCTTCGCCGCCGACCCCGAGCGCCTGGGGCAGCTCATCGACGCCGCCTACGACGCCCGGGCCCGCGGCGAGGAGCACCTCTTCGGCGACAACGTCCAGTCGCGCGTCCCACCCCCGCCGCCGCTCCCCAGCGGCACCGCGCCGACGCCTCGCTCCCAGCTCCCGCTGCCGTCGCGCTCTCGCACCCTGCTGTCGCACCCGGGCGCGCCCGCCTCCGGGCGCGAGCCGAAGGAGCCGACTCCCGCGCCGGTCACCAAGGCTTCTCCCATCCCCGAGACCGCCCCTCCGCCTCCGATGGTCTCCAGCTCGGCCCTCGTCGCCTCCCCGACGCCTCCGCCCGCGCTCTCCCTCGGCATCCGGGCGGTCTGGGTGGTCTCCTCCAACCCGCAGACCCGCGCCTCCCTCGCCCAGTCCTTCTCCAACCTCGGCCACGCGACCAGCGCCTTCGACACGGCCAGGGCCCTGCGAGCGGCCTCCGAAGACGTGCTCCCCGACGTGCTCTTCCTCGACCCGGCGCTGCCCGACGAGGACGGCCACGAGGTGATCAAATCCCTCCGCGCGGCGCCTCGCACCGCCGGGCTCGCGGTGGTCCTGCTCACCTCGGTGGCGCCCTCCTGGCGGCGCGATCGCGACCTGCGCTCGGCCCTCGGCGTCGTCGCCACGCTGTCTCCCTCGGCCACCGAGCCCGAGCTGCTCGCCCGCTTCGAGGCGGCCCTCAACCCCGCGGCCGACGACCCCGCGACCCGCACCCTCGCCCCCGCGGCCGAGGCCGCGCTCCAGGCGAGCACCGCGGCCTACCAGCAGGGCGACCTCGACGGCGCCATCCGCCACCTGCAGCGGGGCGTCGAGGTGGCGCCGCGCTCGTACCGGCTGCACTACCAGGTCGCGCTGCTGCACGGGCGCCAGGGGGCGGTGCACTCGGCCATCGCCGCGCTGGAGCGCAGCGTCGCGCTCTTCGACGGGTTCTTCCCGGCGCTCAAGAACCTCGCCGTGCTCTACGAGCGCGTGGGCTTCCGATGGTGCGCGGCAGACACCTGGGAGCGGGCGCTCTCGGTCGCTCCCGACGAGTCAACGAGAGCGCAGATCAAAGACCATCTCGGCCTCGTTGCTCCAACCCATAGAACGTGATGCCATTGTCAGCCCCTAGGCGAGAGATGCCCCGATGAACTTCGTCTGCGACAAGTGCAAGCAGAAGTACCATGTGGCCGACGAGAAGATCCGTGGCCGCGCCGTCACGCGCTTCCGCTGCAAGAAGTGCGAGAACGTGATCGAGCTCCGGGGCGACGCGCTTCCGGACCCCGACGCTCCCGACGCACCCAAGCAGGCCGACGCGCCGGACTCGAGGCCGCGGCCGGCGACCATCGCCCCGAGCTCCTCGCGCCCCTCCGTGTCCCCCATCGCAGCGAGCTCGCCGCCGGCTCCTGCGGCTCCTCCGGCGCGCACCGCCGCGAGGACGAGGGCGCCCACCAGCGTGGGAGTGGCCTTCAACGCGGGCATGGCCGCGAGCGCCGCGAAGGCCGCGCCCCGCACCGCCTCGACCTCCGCGATCCTCAACGCCAGCGAGACGGGCTGGTACGCAGGCATCCGCGACCTGCCGGTCGGGCCGCTCACCCGCAAGGAGCTCATCGCCAAGGTGCAGTCCGCCGAGGTCACGCCAGACACCCTGGTCTGGCGAGAGGGCCTCGACGACTGGCGCCCGCTGCGCAACGTCGCCGAGCTCGGAGACGTCCTTCGGCTGGGTGCCCAGCGCATCTCGGGCAACCTCCTCGACGAGATGGGCCGACGCCCGCAGCCCAGCCCCCCGGTCGCCCCCGAGCGGCGGAGCGCGCAGGTGGTTCCGCTGCGGCAGCCGGCACCGGCGAGCGCCCCCGCGCTCACCCGCCCTGCGATGACCGACGACGACGAGGAGGCGACGCGCGTCACGGGCCTCGACCCCGCCATCGCCGCGCTCATCCCCCGCACCCTCGCCGCGAAGCCCGCGCCGAAGCCCCCGGCGGAGGACGAGTCCGCCGACCTGACGCTCACCGAGCCCCCGCACCCGGCGCCCTCCGCCCTGGGTCGCGACGTCTCCTTCGCGAAGCCCGCGCCGAAGATCAATCCCCCCCACGCGCCGGCCCCGAAGGCCCCTCCCCCGAAGGCCCCCTTGCGCGCGGCGCCCGCGGCCCTCGTCCAGAAGCCCGCGGCGCCTCCCCCGGAGCCCACCCCCGAGCCCGTCGTCGAGCTGGTGGCCGCGGCGCAGCCCTCGCTCACCGTCGAGTCGGCGCCCTCGCTCAAGGTCTCCTCGATTCCCCCGGCCGCCTCGGCCCTCGCGGGCGATGACGAGCTCCCCGAAGACCTCTTCGGCAAGAAGCCCTTTCCCCCGCAGTCCAACGCCCCTTCGCTGGAGTCCTTCGGGCTGTCTTCGGCCTTCTCCAGCGGCGCCCCTTCGCCCGTCTCCACGCCCGCCCCGGTGGCCGCTCCCCCATCGGGGCAGCCCGCTCCGATGCACCTCGGCCCGATGCCCGGCCACTCGCCCACCATGCCGGGCTACGCCCAGCCCGCCGCGGTGGCCACCCAGGCGCAGAGGCCGGTCGGGCTCTCGATGCCCGTGATGGTCCTGATGGCCGGGGTGCTGGTGGTGGGGGTGTTCGGCGGCGTGCTCCTCGCGGGTCGGCTCAACCGCCCCGTGCCGCAGCCCATCCCGGCCCCGGTGCCCGTCGCCGTGCCGCAGGTGCAGCCCGCTGCGCCCTCGGTGGCGGTGGCCGAGCCCGCCCCGACGGCCCCAGAGGTCGTGCCGCCGACCCCGGCCGCCCCCGAGCCCGGCGACAACGAGCCCGCCACGCCGGGCCATCCCCGCCCCGCGCGTCGTCCGGGCCACGAGCCCGCGGCGGCGGCCCCTGGCATCTCGGCGGCCCAGGCCGCGGCCAACGCCCGCCTGCTCCAACAGCTCGGCGGCACGGCCACCGGCCCGAGCGGCGGCCCGGTGAACTCGGGTCGACTGCCCACCACCCAGCCCAGCGGCGGCCCCGACAACACCCCCGCTCCCACCGGGGCCGCGAGGGCCGGCCGTGCGATCCGCGCCTTCCAGGACAGCCGCGTGGTCAACACCTGCTGGCAGAACCTCCTCCGCCAGAACCCCTCGCTCCGCGACGCCTCGGTGCGCATCACGCTCTCCGTCAGCGGCACCGGGCGCTTCTCCAGCGCCGCCATCTCGGGCAGCCCCGACCCCCGCTTCGACACCTGCATCCGCAGTCGCCTCGCGACCATCCCCACGATCGGCGCGGGCGAGTCCTTCGACGCGCAGACCACGGTGAACCTCACCACCGGCGGCTGACCCTCTCCCCCTCCGCTCTCCCCCTTCGTCGCGTCCTCGCGGCGACCTGTGCTAAGGCCCGACGTCCAATGGAAAAGCTGGTGATCGAGGGCGGCCGGGCCCTCCACGGGGAGGTGCTGGTCTCCGGCGCCAAGAACGCCGCGCTGCCGATCCTCTGCGCGTCGCTGCTGACAGACGGGGCGTGCACCTTCCGCAACGTCCCTCGGCTGAGGGACGTGGAGACCATGGCGGCGCTGCTGCGCTTCATGGGCGCGGGCACGGACGTCACGCCGCCGGTGGTCAACGTGCGGGGCGCGTCGGTGTCTCGCCCGGAGGCTCCCTACGAGCTGGTGAAGCAGATGCGGGCCTCGGTGCTGGTGCTCGGGCCCCTGGTGGCGAGGCACGGCTACGCGAAGGTCTCGCTGCCGGGCGGGTGCGCCATCGGGGCGCGGCCCATCGACCAGCACCTGAAGGGCCTGGAGGCCATGGGGGCCACCATCAAGCTCGACCACGGCTACGTGGTGGCCGAGTGCAAGCGGCTGCACGGCGCCTCGATCGCGCTCGACATGGCCACGGTCACCGGCACCGAGAACCTGATGATGGCCGCCGCGCTGGCGAAGGGGCGCACCCAGCTCATCGGCGCCGCGAGGGAGCCGGAGATCGAGGAGCTCGCCCGGGTGCTCAACAAGATGGGCGCGAAGGTCGACGGCGCGGGCACCGACGTGATCCACATCGAGGGGGTCGAGGTGCTGCACGCCATCGACCACGCGATCATCCCCGACCGCATCGAGGCCGGAACCTTCCTGCTGGCGGTGGCGGCGACGGGGGGTGACGTGTTCGTGCGCGACGCGATCCCCGAGCACATGGAGCCGCTGCTGGCGAAGCTTCGCGCGGCGGGCGCGGAGGTGCTTCGCGAGGAGGGCGGCATCCGGGTGCGCTCGGAGGGGGCCCGCTCGCTCAAGGGCGGGGACATCACGACGGCGCCGCACCCGGGCTTCCCGACGGACATGCAGGCGCAGTTCATGGCCGTGATGACCCTGGCGCGAGGCACCAGCGTGGTGACCGAGTCGGTCTTCGAGAACCGCTACATGCACGTGCCCGAGCTCAGCCGCATGGGGGCGGACATCGAGGTGCACGGGCGGGTCGCGGTGGTGAAGGGCGTCCCGGCGCTCTCCGGCGCGTCGGTGATGGCGACGGACCTCCGGGCGAGCGCCTGCCTGGTGATCGCGGGCCTCACCTCGACGGACCGCACGGAGGTGCTGCGCGTGTACCACCTCGACCGCGGCTACGAGTCGATCGAGAAGAAGCTGCGGCCGTTGGGAGCGCGCATCGAGCGGGTGCGCGGCGACGGGTGAGCCGGGCGCTGACGGTGGCCGTCCCGAAGGGGCGGCTGGCGAAGCAGCTCGCGGCCTCGCTGGCGAAGGCAGGGGTGCCCGAGGGGGCGCTCTCGGAGACCGACCGCACGCTGGTGCGAGAGGCGACGGTGGACGGGGCGCCGATGAGGTTCCTGCTGCTGAAGCCCGACGACGTGCCGACCTACGTGGAGCACGGGGCCTGCGACCTGGGCGTGGTGGGCCGCGACGTGCTGCTGGAGCGCGAGGCCGACCTGGTGCTGCCGCACGACACGGGCCTCGGCCGCTGCCGCATGGTGGTGGCCGCGCCCGACGGGTGGGCCGCGCCGCCGCTCGACCGGGCGCTGCGCGTGGCGACCAAGTACCCGCGCATCGCGCGAAGGCACTTCGCGGCGCAGGGCATCGAGGTCGAGATGATCTACGTGCAGGGCTCGGTGGAGACCGCGCCGCTGGTGGGCCTGAGCGACGTGATCGTCGACCTGGTGGAGACCGGCGAGACCCTGCGGCAGAACGGGCTCTCGGTGGTGGCGGAGGTCTGCGCGGTGTCCGCCGTGGTGGTGGTCAACCGGGTGGTGTTCAAGCTGCACCGGGCGGCGGTCGAGCGCTTCATGGGGCGGCTGCCGAAGGCGTAGCCGGGGGAGGATCAGGCCTGCGGGGCGCTCCCGCACCGTCGCGGAAGCCTCGGGCCGCGCACCAGACCAGACCGGGAACCGCTCCAGGCGGTGTGGTACATCCTCGGCCGGAGCGCATGGGAATGCAGCGACGATCATGGAAGGGTGCCGCGCTGTGGGCGCTGCTGGCGGGCTGCTCGTCGACGGTGGGCGGCACCGTGGCCGACGCGGGCGACGCGGGCGACACGGGCGCCATCCACGACGCGCACATCGACGCGGGCGACGGCCCCATGGATGCGGGAACGCCGCCTCCGAGGGAGTGCGGATCCAACCGCGACTGCGCGGCGAACGAGGTGTGCGAGTACGAGGTGGGCTGCGGGACGACCCGTGGACGCTGCCACTCCGACGCGTGTCAGAGCCTCCCGGTGGCGCCACAGTACTGCGGCTGTGACGGCATGACCCTGCAGCAGACGAGCGCGTGCCTGCCCGACCGGCCGTGGCGCTCGATGGGCGCGTGCCCCGGCACGCCCGACGCGGGGGTCGACGTCCCCACCGACCGCTCCACGATGCCGCGAGACGTTCCTCGCGGGGGATGCCTCCGCGCCGCGGACTGCACCCTGTCGCCGCTCTTCCCCGACACCTTCGGCCGCGGCTGGAGCTGCATCGCGGGGCAGTGCACCTGGGAGCTGCGCGCGGGGCGCGCCTGCGTGCTCGGCGCCGACGGCTGCTTCACCTGCGACGACGACACCCCTCGAAGCTGCCCGGGGCTCGCCTGCGGCGCAGACCTCCGCCGCGAGCACATGGAGCTGGAGCGCCTCTACTGCGCGCGGGATTTCATCGCCTCGCTCGAGTCCTGCTCCGGGGGCTTCGTGCGCCTCGACGATGGCACCGTCTGCACGCTCACGGAGGCACCGACCGGCGCGATCCGCCATGTGCTCGCCTGCGGGCCCTGCGAGGTCGTGTTCTCGCCGCGCTGACAGGCCGCGCGCGTCGGTAGCCCGGCACCCCCCTCGCGGGTCACACGAAGGCTGTCGGCGAGCTCAGGAGTGCGACTTGATGAAGTGGTAGACAGTGACGGTGAGCGTAGCCAGCCCGGCGCCCTTGAGCAGCAGCGCCAGCGGGTGGAGGCCCGCCTCGCGGTTCGCCCGCTGGTTGCCGATGGAGGTGCCCAGGCCCAGCAGCGCCATGCCTGCGAAGAGCCCAGCGGCCAGCATCTGGATCGTCATCGCCGACATCATCGAGGAGTCCGTGCCCGGGTTCATCGGTGCTCAGGCGTAGTGCGAGACGGGCGCGCTGACCAGCGCCAAGAGGGGGGAAGGACTACGCCGTGAGCACCTCGTGGCCGTCGCGGGTCACCAGCACCGTGTGCTCGAACTGTGCGGTCCAGCGGCCGTCGGCGGTCACGATGGTCCATCGGTCGGCGAGCTGACGGATGTCGGGCCGGCCCAGAGTGATCATCGGCTCGATGGTGATCGCCATGCCCGCGCGCAGCCGCAGCCCCGCGCCCCGCGCTCCGGTGTGCGCCACGTGCGGCTCCATGTGCATCCGCCGCCCGATGCCGTGGCCTCCGAACTCCTCCACCACGCCGCAGCCCTCCTTCGCCGCGAGCTCCGCGATGGCCGCTCCGATGTCACCCAGCCTCGCGCCGTCGCGCACCTCGGCCACGCCCGCATCCCGGCATCGCCTGGCCACCTCCACCACGTGCCTCGCCTCGGCGCTCACCGCCCCGATCAGGAAGGTCATGGAGGTGTCCCCGTGAAAGCCGTCGAGCTCGCTGGTGACGTCCACGTTGACGATGTCACCCTCCATGAGCCGGTCGTCCTCCCGGGGAATCCCGTGGCACACCACCTCGTTTCGGCTGGTGCACACCGCCGCGGGAAATCCCTTGTATCCAAGCTGACTGGGCCTCGCCCCTCTCGCCGCCGTGTCCTCCCTCACCCAGCGGTCGATGTCCGCGGTGCTCACCCCAGCTCGCAGGCGAGCGCCCACCGCCCTCAGCGTCTCGGCGGCGCACCGCCCCGCCCGGCGCATTCGCTCGATCTCCCTCGGTGAAAGAATCTCCACGGCCATGGCCCAGCACCTCCCACGCGACCGGGGGGACGGGCCAATACCTTCTCGGTATGGCGGCGGCGGTTGGAGTTCGGAGTACGGTCGCGAGGCCGTCAGCGAGGAGTCCCCGGTACGACCGCGAGGCCGTCCGCGACCAGAGCCAGACCCTGAGCGTTTGCGAGGGGGAGCGCCCTCGACCGCCGTCAGCGCGTCCCTCCGACGCTGCCCTTCTCGCGAAAACCAGCGGAGATTCCGGACGCGTATTGAGGCGTGGGCGGGATCTACCCCTCGCTAACGCTCAGGGTCTGGCTCTGGTCGCTGACGGCCTCGCGGTCGTACCGGGGACTCCTCGCTGACGGCCTCGCGACCGTACTCCGAACTCCAGGGCGGCGGCGCCAGAGGTTGCCGGAGCGTGCCCGCTGGGGTTAAGCCATCACACCGTGAGCCTCGACCAGCTGCGCTACTTCGTCGCCGTCGCGGAAGAAGAGAACGTCACCCGCGCCGCGCGCCGACTGCGGGTCTCCCAGCCGCCGCTCTCCCGACGCATCCGAGAGCTGGAGGGCGAGCTCGGCGCCCCGCTCTTCACCCGCACCCCGCGAGGGGTCGACCTGCTCCCCGCAGGGAGGGCGCTGCTCGAGCACGCGCGCTCCATCCTTCGCGAAGTCGATCGCAGCGTCGACGTGGTCCGAGCGACGGCGGAGCGTGACTCCTGACGGCCCCGGCGCATCCCTCGGGCTTCGACTGGTCGCGGCTCGAGCGGGTCACTGTCGATGATCCGCTGAGGGTGCTGTTCAGCGCCTGCCTGCTGGGCCACGCGACGGGTTGGGAGGGCGGCGCGTACACCGATCCCCTGGCCGTGCGGCTGGCGGGGCTGCCGCGGGTGAGGGCGATGTACTTCTGTCCCGAGAACGCCACCCTCGGGACGCCGAGGCCCCTCACCACGCTCTACGACGGTCACGGCCGCGACGTGCTCTCCGGCCGCGCCCGGGTGCTGGAGACCACCGGCAGGGACGTGACGCGGGAGATCGTCCGTGGGGCCGAGGCGATGCGCGAGGCGGCGAGACGCGGAGGCGCCGAGCTCGCGGTGATGCTCGACGTCAGCGACTCGTGCGGCAGCCACGTGGTGTACCTCGGCGCGCCGGAGGAGCATCGCTACCAGCAGGGCCCCGGCGTGGCCGCGGCGACGCTGATGGAGGCCGGGGTTCCGGTGCTGGCCCAGCGGGATTTCGCGACCCTTCAGCGGCTGATCGCGGCGCTCGACCCGGGCTTCGAGCCCGACCCGGCGGCCTTCGATTTCGTGGAGAACCCCTGGTATCGCGAGTACTTCGCCGACGGCCCCGTGGGGATGAAGCTCGGGGAGTAGCGCGCAGCGCCTTCAGCCTCGGTCGAGCTTCGCCAGCAGCGCCTTCAGGCGCGCGACCTCGACCTCCGCGGCCTCGGCCCGCTCGCCGTCCGTCGGCACCAGCTCGTCGCCGGTCTTTCCCTCCGCGAGGCGCACCCTCGGGTGGCCCCGCTCGGCGACCGCGACCAGCCACGCGCCCAGCACCCGGCTCTCCACACGGTCGCCGTTGGAGGCCGTCACCCGCACGAAGCCGCGGCCCCGCACCCTCCGAAACACCTGCCACCGAAGCCGCTTGCGAGAGCGCGGGGTCGCCCACGGATCGAAGACCACCAGCTCCCTCACGCCGATCTTCGCGTAGTCCGTCGGCGCCTCTTCGTAGTCCCTCTTCCAGTCGAGGCTCACGACCTCCAGCGCGAAGGCCGGCGAGTGACCCTCCCAGACCTTCCACGATCCCACCTCGGGGATGTCCTGCGCGACGCCTTCGATCACGTAGACGTCCGGCGACCGTCGCAGCCCGGGGTTGCCCTGCTCCCAGTAGAAGAGCTGATCCGCTCCGACGTGGGCGACCCGTCCCTGCTCGGAGAGCCAGCGGGCCAGCAGCGGGCGCAGCAGCTCCGCGATGTAGCGCTGCACCTCGTGCTCGCCCACGTGGTCCTCACTCGGGTAGTGGGTGGGATCGATCCGCCGCGCCGTGGAGTCCATCCATGTCCTTCTACCATCGGCTGCGCGCCGTTCGGCGACGGTGGACCGCAGCCGAACATGGGGCCCCGTATCCGTGAATACAGGGCCCCATATTCCTCGCCCCGCTACTCCGTCACCTCGGGCGGTCGCGCCCTCGTCGCCCGGCCCGGGCGGGACGCCAGCGTGGTCTCGCCGGTGAGCGCCAGGTAGGGGCGCATCCGGCGGAAGCCCACGCGCCCGATGCCCCGCACCCGGAGCAGGTCCTCCGTGTGGTTGAAGCGGTGCGCCCGCTCCCGGAGCTGCACGATCGCCGCGGCCCTCGCCGGTCCGATGCCCGGGACGCGCACCAGCTCCTCGGCGGTGGCCGTGTTGATGTTCACCACCCCTTCGCTCGCCGGAGCCTCCGCCGCGGGGCGAGCGCTCGCCCGGGCAGCCGCGGTCGTCACCGTGGGAGCGGCCGCAGGAGCGCGCGGCGGGTCGGCCCAGGCCGCGGTGGTCACCAGCGTCGCCGCCAGCAGCGTCACCCAGCGGAGCGTGCGAGCGATCACTGCGCGCCCCCGTTCGTCGGCAGCGGGCGGGGCTCCGGGTCGCGCACCTGCAGCGTCCCGGAGAGCGGCAGCGCGTCGAGGCGCAGCGTGGTCGAGCCGTCGCGGTTGACCCAGGCCGAGCCGACGCGGGTCCAGATCGAGCGCGCGCCCTCGCGCTCGGTGATCATGTAGACGGCCTTGGTGTTGCGGGCGCCGGCGGTCGCGGGCTGGGACTGATCGATGTCGTGGTTCATGGCGGAGACTCCTTCGAGCGGCGCGGTTGTGATGTGTGCGCCGGGAGGTCTCATCACCACGCGCCGTGCCATCGCCAGATGGCTTGTTTTCAAGCGCCTTGTCGGTGGCGACGGGTGGCGGCGGGGGTGGCGGCGGGGGTGGCGGACCGCTTTACTCCGCGCGGTGCTTCGGGTATCTCCGCGCCCTCCGCCGAGCCCGATGATGGGCGGCGGTGACATCCCACGGCCGCGAATCCGCGCCGCGCGTCGACCACTCCGGGTCGGCCGCCCGCAGACCGAACGGATGGGGGAACCTGAAGGACGACGATCCCAATGACCACCACGACCATCACGATCCAAGCCACCGCCCGCACCGCCAACGGCAAGGGCCCCGCCGGCCGCGTCCGCTCGGGCGGCAAGGTTCCCGCGATCATCTACGGGCCGGGCGAGAAGGGCCGCGCCATCGCGGTCGAGCCGAAGGACATCCGCGCCATCCTTCACTCGCCCCTCGGCGGCAACACGGTGGTCACCCTCACCGTCGACGGCCACTCGCAGCTCGCCCTCCTCAAGAGCTTCGACCACGACCCGATGACCCGCGGCGTCGTCCACGCCGACTTCTACAGCGTCGCCCTCGACCGCCAGATCACCGTCCAGGTGCCCTTCGTCCTCACCGGCAAGTCCAAGGGCATCGCCAACGAGGGCGGCATCCTGCGCCAGATCTACCGCTCGCTCCCGGTGGTCACCACGCCCGACAAGATCCCCGCCAAGATCGAGGCCGACATCTCCAACCTCGGCCTCGGAGAGAGCCTCCACGTCCGCGAGCTCGTCCTCCCGGAGGGCGTCTCCATCAAGCTCGACGCCAGCCAGACCATCGTCTCGATCGTCGCGCCGGAGAAGGACACCGAGGCCGCCAAGGCCGCCGCCGCCCCCGAGGCCGCCGCCAAGGGCGCCGCTCCCGCCAAGGGCGCTGCTCCCGCCAAGGACGCCAAGGCCGCCGCTCCCGCCAAGAAGAAGTAACTCCCTCCTCCCCCCTCTGGTGCCCTCATGGCGCACCTCGCCCTCGTCACCCCCTACCTCCCGGCGCCCGACAACACCGGCGGGCGCATCCGCATGCACCGGCTCGCGCGCGCCCTCGCCGGGGTCGCGAGCGTCGACCTCTTCGCCCGGGTCTTCCCCATCGAGCTCACCGCGGACATCGGTCCGGCCCTCGCGGATTACCATGCGGTGTATCTCCGAGGCGCCGACCTGGGCGCCTGGAGGCTCGCCCTGGAGAGCCGACGGGTGCGAGAGGCCTCGCCGCTGCGCCTCGCCCGCGACCTGCGCGCGGCCCACGCCCTCCGCCCCTACGACGCCGTCATCGCCTGCCACTGCTACGCGGCGGCCACGGCGCGCTCACTGGGAGCGGAGGTTCCGCTGGTGGTCGACGAGCACAACATCGAGAGCCGGTACGCGCGGCGGATGAGCCCCGGCGACGCCGCCGAGCACGCCCGGCTGGAGCGCTGGGAGCGAGCGCGATGGCGCGACGCCGCGCTGGTCACCGCCGTCACCGAGGGGGACGCGGAGGTGATCCGCGGGCACCGCGACGGGCCGACGGTGGTGGTCGCCAACGGGGCCGACGCCTCGCGGCTGCCCTACCGCGCGCCCTCCGAGCGCAGCGCCCGCTCGCTGCTCTTCATCGGCGCCATGAGCCATCCGCCCAACGTCGCCGCGGCGGTGCGCCTCGCTCGAGAGGTGCTCCCCCGGGTGAGGGAGGCCCACCCCGACGCGACGCTGGTGCTCTGCGGCCGCGCCCCCGACGCGACCGTGCGCTCGCTGGCCTCGGAGCACGTCACCGTCACCGGGACGGTCGCCGACACGCGCCCCTTCCTCGACGCCGCGGGCTGCTACGTCAACGCCCTCACCGACGGCGAGGGGTCGAGCCTCAAGCTGCCAGAGGCCATGGCCTCGGGCGTCCCGGTGGTGAGCACCGCGGTCGGTGCGCGAGGCTTCGACGTGGCCCACGGCCGGGAGCTCCTCCTCACCGCCGACGACCCGATGGCCCTCGCCTCCGGCGCGCTCTCCTGCTTCGCCGACCTCCGAGCCGCCGACGCCCGCGCCGCCCGCGCCCGCGCCTTCGCCGAGACCCTCGACTGGACCCTCCTCGGCGACCGCTTCGCCCGCGCCGTCCTCGGGGTGCTGCGATGACCCCTCCCTGCCCTCGCTGTCGCCTCCCCGCCCCCGCCCGCTTCACCGTGCGAGGCCACGACATCCACCGCTGCGACCGCTGCGACCTGGAGTTCGTCTGGCCCACGCCCTCCCCCGAGGCGCTCGCCTCGGTTTACACCCGCGGGTATTTCCAGGGCGGCGGAGCGGGCTACGACGACTACTTCACCCGGGAGCGCGAGCAGGTCGCGCGCAAGAGCCGCGCTCGCCTCTCGGCGCTGAAGGAGCTCGGCGTCACCCGGGGCAGGCTCTTCGACCTGGGCTGCGCGGCGGGCTACTTCCTCGGCCACGCGAGAGACGCGGGCTTCACCGTCTCGGGCGCAGAGCCCTCCCCCGAGGCCCTCTCGGCCATGGACCCTTCCCTCCGAGCGAGCGTGGTCCCCTCGCTGGAGGCGCTCCCCGACGAGGCCCGCTTCGAGGTCATCACCGCCTGGGACGTGCTCGAACACCTCCCTGATCCCGACGCCACGCTGCGCTCTCTCCGCGCGCGGCTCACGCCCGATGGGGTGCTGGCGGTGGTGATCCCTGTGATCGGCAGCAGCACCACGCGCCTCGCCCCCGCCCTCTGGGATCAATACAAACCCCCGGAGCACCTGTGGTTCTGGAGCGCCAGGGCGATGCGCTCGCTGCTCTCCGACCACGGTCTACGGGTGGTGCGAGAGGACGTCGCCTGGAGCCGACCCTCGCGCTTCGTCGACCCCGACGGGACCTCCCGCGCGCCCCTCGTTCGCCTCGCCCGCTCGATCGACGCGCTGGCCCACCGGGCGATCACCGCCGTGGCGGGCCCTCAGCTCGTCACCGACTCGGTCGCGTTCTATGCGCGAGCGGAGCGCCCATGAAGCTCGTCCAGCTCGTCCCCTCGGTGGATCTCGGTGGCGCCGAGGCGGTCGCGGAGATGCTCGACGCCCTCGCCTCTCGCCACGGCCATCCGTCGTCCATCGACCTGCCCTTCGAGCGCTCGCTCCCTCCGCCTCGCTCGCTTCCCACACACCGCTGGCTGCGCTGGTCGCTGCGCCCACGCGTCGCCGACCTCTTCCACGCCCACCTCGCGTGGCCCGATCGCCTGGGCGCCGCGCTCCTCGCCGCCCGAGGGCGCCCGCTGGTGGTCACCTTCCACCTGCTCCCTCGCGAGGGCGCCTCGTGGCCCCGCGACCGGGTCACCGGCCTCGACGCGCGCACGATGATCCGCCTCGCCGCGGTGCGCGCCCACACCGTCTGGATCGCCCTGTCGCACCACGACGCCGCCCGCCTCGGGGAGCTCGGGCTGCGCGCCAGGGTGATCCGCAACGCGCCGCCGCCGCCTCGCGCGGCCACGCAGCCCTTCGACTGGCCCGATGGGGTCGTGGCTCTCGCTTCGGTGGGGCGCCTCGACCCGCAGAAGGGCTTCGACCGGATGCTCCGGGCCCTCGCCCACCCTTCGCTCTCCGAGCGCCCCTGGCACTGGGTCATCGCAGGAGAAGGACCCGCGCGGGCCGAGCTCACCGCGCTCAGGGACTCGCTCGGTTTACGAGATCGGGTAAGCCTCCCAGGGGTACGGCCACCGATGGACGTGTTCACCGGCGCCCGGTGGGTGCTCGCTCCGAGCCGCAGCGAGGGGATGCCGTTGGTCCCGCTGGAGGCGATGGAGGCGGGGGTGCCGGTGCTGGCCTCGGACATCGGGGCGCACCGCGAGCTCTTCTCCGACGCATCGGGATCGCTGCTCCCGGCGGACGAGTCTCGCTGGCCCGAGGCTCTGGGTGTGCTCTTCGACGAGGGCGCCCGGGAGGCGTCGAGGGCGGCGCAGCGGGCGGCGCTGGGAGACGATCCCCGCGAGGGGTACTGGCGACAAACGCTCCTGTGCTACGACGCGGCGCGCACCTGATGGGCCTCGTGTACCGACCCAACCCGGTTCCGTATCGGCCGCATCGCGCGAGCTGGCGGCAGCCGCTGCACCTGCACCTCGCGCCCCTCTGGGACGCGCTCACCCGGGAGCTGGCCGGGCTCCACGGCCGGGTGATCGACGTCGGCTGCGGGCACAAGCCCTACGCGCCGATGATGGGCCGCGCGGTGAGCGAGTACGTCGGGGTCGATCGAGAGGGGCCGCACGCGACGCCCGACGTGGTGGGAGACGCCTCGCGGCTGCCCTTCCCCGATGGGCACTTCGACGCGGGGGTGTCGTTCCAGGTCTTCGAGCACGTGCGAGACCCGCTCGGCTGCGTGAGGGAGCTCGCCCGCGTGGTGAAGCCCGGAGGGACGGTGCTCTTCACGGTGCCGGGGGTGTGGCCCGCGCACGAGGTTCCGCACGACCACTGGCGCTACACGCGCAACGGGCTCGAGGCGCTGCTGGTCGACGCGGGCCTGGTCGAGGGGCGGCTCACCGCGCTGGGCGGCCTCTGGTCGGCGCTGGGGCAGATGGCCAACCTGGAGCTCGACAAGCGCTGGTGGGCGCGGGCGCTCATCCCGTGGGTCAACCTGGGCGCGAGGGCGCTCGAGCCGACGGCGCGCGAGGAGCTCGTCCTCAACTGGCTCGTGGTCGCAAGACGCCCCTGATGGACCCGCAGGCCTCGTCGCTGTCCCGGAGGATCCTGCGCGAGACCACCCGCTTCGCGGGCATCCAGGTGATCAGCGCGCTGCTGCTCGCCGGGAGCAACCTGATCCTGGCGAGGCTGCTCGAGCCGCACGCCTTCGGCGCCTACGCCATCGGGACCTTCTTCCTGGGACTCGGCGGCCTGCTCGGCGACGGCGGCCTCGGGGCGGCGCTGCTCCGCTACAAGGGCGAGGTCTCCGACGAGTCGTACCGCACCACGCTGACCTTCCTCTTCGCGCTGGGCGCCGGGCTGGCGCTGACCTTCTTCCTGTCGACGCCGCTCATCGCGGCGCGCTGGCACCTCAGCACGGCGGAGGCCGCGGTGCTGCGCTCGATGGCGGTGCTCTTCCTCGTCGGTCCGCTGCGCTCGGTGCCGTACATCCGCATGGAGCGCGAGCTGCGCTTCTCCCGCATCGCGGGCATCGAGTTCGCGGCCACGGCCACGCGTCAGCTCGTGACGGTGGTGCTCGCCTGGAAGCTCGGAGGGATGCGCGCCCTCGCGGGAGGCCAGCTCGCCGGCGCGCTGGTGCAGCTCGCGCTCGCGTGGAGGTCGGCTCCAGGCTGGCCCGGGGTCGGCATCTCCCGGAGGGTGCTTCGCGCCACGCTGGGCGAAGGCGTGCCGGTGCAGGCGCTGGCGATCGCGGCCTTCTTCAAGGACAACCTCTCGGCGGCGCTGCTCGGGTCGCTGATGGGTCCGGCCGCGGTGGGGCAGTTCGACTTCGGGTTGAAGTACGCCGCGCTCCCGGTGCAGGCCGTCAACGCGCTCTCCCGGGTGCAGCTCCCGGTCTACGCCCGCTTCGACGCGAAGGACCCGCAGCTCTACCAGGCCTTCGTGGGGGCCACGCGCACGGCGCTGCTGCTGGGCATTCCCCTGCTGGTGGCGCTCTCCGTGGGCGCGCGCGCCATCGTCCCCTGGCTCTACGCCCCGCGCTGGATCGACTCCATCCCCGTGGTGCACGGCATCCTGGTCAACATGGCCTTCGGCCTGGTGGCGGGCCCGCTCTTCACGCTGCTCCAGGGTCAGGGTCGCGGGGGCCTCGCGCTGCGCATCTTCGTCGGGTGGACTGCCGCGACCTGGGCGCTGGTGCTGGGCGTCTGGCACTACCACCTGAGCGCCGTGGCGTGGGCGTACAGCGCGGTGACGGCGCCGGTGGTGCTCTGGCTCATCGGATGGGCGGGCCGGCACCTGGGGCGCTCGCTGTGGGGCGCCTACGTGGGCCCGCTCGCGGCGGGCCTCGCGGCGTGGGGGATGGTGCTATTGGGCACGCCGGGTCCGCTGGCGCGCGCGGGGATGGCGGTGGTGGTCTACGTGGCGGCGCTCGCGGCGATCGAGGGGCGGCGCCCGCTGGAGGACCTGCGCGCCTGGGTGGCGGCGCTGCGGTAGTGTGGCCGGGCCATGACCCGTCACTTCAACACCGGCGGCGTGTGCCTTCCGTCGGTCCACTACATGCTGCCGCCAGAGCGGCGCCTGCCCGAGGTGCGAGGGCTGGTCGATCAGATGGCCTATTTCATCCTGCACGCGCCACGGCAGGTGGGGAAGACCACGGCGCTGACGGCGATGGCCCGCTCGCTCACGGAGGAGGGTCACTACGCCGCCGTGCTGGTGTCGATGGAGGTCGGGGCGCCTCACGGCGACGACATCGGGGCGGCGGAAGACGCCATCCTGGAGGCGTGGCGGACTTCGATCGAGGTCGCTCTGCCGCCCGAGCTCCACCCGCCGCCGTGGCCCGACGCGTCCGCGGGGTTCCGCATCCACAGCGCGCTGCACGCGTGGGCGAAGGCATCGCCGCGACCGCTGGTGGTCTTCCTCGACGAGATCGATGCGCTCCGCGACCAGACGCTCCTCGCGGTGCTGCGGCAGCTCCGCGACGGACACCGCCTTCGCCCGACGGGCTTCCCGTGGTCGCTCGCCCTGGTGGGCCTTCGCGACGTGCGCGACTACAAGGTCGCCTCCGGGGGGAGCGAGCTGCTTCACACCGCGTCGCCCTTCAACATCAAGGTGCGCTCGCTCACCATGCGGTCGTTCACCGAGCCAGAGGTGGCCGAGCTCTACGACCAGCACGCGGTCGAGACCGGTCAGCGCTTCGAGCCCGACGCGGTCGCCCTCGTCTTCGCGCTCAGCCGGGGTCAACCCTGGCTAGTGAACGCCCTCGCCTACGTCGCGACCACGGAGCTAAGGTCCGACCGTGCCGAGACGATCACCGCGTCTGACGTCGGGCGCGCACGCGACCTCATCGTCGAGCGGCAGGAGACGCACCTCGACTCGCTCGCCGAGAGGCTGCGTGACCCCAGGGTGCGTGCGGTCATCGAGCCGATGATCCTCGGCGATCAGCTCGCTTCGGCCTCACCCGACGACCTGCGCTTCGTCCTCGACCTCGGGCTCGTCGTGCAGTCGAGCGATGGCGCCATCGAGATCGCCAACCCGATCTACCGCGAGATCGTGATGCGCTCGCTCACGACGTACGTGCGCGCTTCGCTCCCGCGGCTCGCGCCGTCGTGGCTAGGGGAGAGCGGAGCGATCGACTGGACGCGGCTGCGGGAGGTGTTCGTCGCGTTCTGGTTGCAGAACGGCGAGGCGCTGCTGGGCAGCTCGCCATACAACGAGGCCGCGGCGCATCTGGTGCTGATGGCGTTTCTGCACCGCATCGTGAACGGCGGGGGTCGGGTCGATCGTGAGCTCGCGATCGGGTCGAAGCGGTTGGACCTGTGCGTCGAGTACAGGGGCGATCGGCTCGGCGTCGAGGTGAAGACGTGGCGCGACTCCGACAAGCGGGCGGACCCGGCCGACGCGGGGGTCGATCAGCTCGACGAGTACCTCGCGAGCATCGGGACGAAGCGCGGCTGGCTGGTGCGGTTTGACCAGCGCACGGGGCAGCCCGAGCTGCCAGAGCGCATGAAGCTCGAAGAGGTCACGACAGCCCGGGGAAACGCGGTGACGAAGATTCTGTTGTGACGAACAGAGGAGCGGTCCGTGACCGTGCGGGCGATCACAATCGCGCGGACGGAAAGCCCGAATGGGCTCTTCGACTGATGATCAGCGTGGTGTGAAGCGCACCTCGCCACGTCGCTGGCGAAGATCGGCAGGACCAGCTCGCCCGCGACAAAAGGGAAGCTGACCCGGCTGAAGACGCTACGAGAGAAGCGTAAGCTTGAGGCGTCCCTCGACGCCCGCCAGTACGCCCAGAACCCGACAGTTCTACCTGGTGCCGAACCAGACATCTCAACTTTGGTTTGACATCACGGGCAGGTGACGTGGGTCGGGAGCTTCACCCCCGTCCGTAGGAGAGTTTGATGGCGTCGCGGGTGTCCGGCGATGGCGCCAGCGAGCAGCGCGAGAGCGCTCCCGTGGCGGTTGCCGAGCGTGGATCTGGCGTGATGTCGCGGGTTCCGCGGGCGGTCAGCCGTCCCCCGACGACGCCGCTCGGTGCTCGGCTTCGCGTGGACGGTCTTCGCCACCCGCCGCCACCCTCGCGAGGCCTGGGATCAGCGGTAGGCGCCGGTCACTCTGCCCGTGGACCCGTCGATGCCCGACGGTGGTGGACACGCTCACGTTGGCGTCCGCGACACCGTCCGCGATGGGTTCGCGCTGGGCGGCGGGCGAATCCTCTAACGTCGCGGCGTCTCGACCGAGGGGCCGCGGATGCGCCGCTGGCGCGACGGCCGCTGATGGGATGCAACGGAGGGCCATGGCTCAGAGGGGACATCACCCGCAGTGGGCGGGGAATGCTGCGGTATGTGCAGCATGAGCGCGTGGGCCGTTGGCTTCGCTCAGCGAGTTCCCCACCGAGCTCGCCGGTCGCTCCGCGCGACAGCGTGGGAACCGCGAACTTCGTACACTGGGCGCTCCGTCAACCCGAGAAGTCTCACGCCGGCGTCCTCCCCAGCATCATCCCCATTTGAAATTCCCTGTCCGCCCGCTCAGGCCGTGAGCGCGGAGCGAACGACCTGAGGCCGTGGTTGACTCGGGCCCGACCCGGGGGTGAGGTACCGGCGATGGCCGACGAGCAGCAACCGAGCGTGGACCTATTGATCCTGACGTCGAAGCAGAACGACTACGACGGCGTCGAGTTGTCGTTCAATGACGTGGAGGTTCGCGATCATCCGGCCGGCCGATTGTGGCGCCATGCGACGTGGACGTCGCGTGACGGTAGACCGTTGTCCATCGCCATCGCTATGGTGCCGCCGGGCGACACGCAGAAATTCACATGGATGGTTCAACAGGTCCGTCCTCGGCTGATCGTCCATGTCGGCGTCGCCATCAGAGCCTCCTGGGCCTCGTCCGACGACGTACGGGTGGTGACGAAGGTCGTGGTAACGGACCCTCATCCCGGAGCGGACGAGAGCGTGTCGTTGCCGATACAGGATGGTCAACCCTTCGAGGCACTTCGACTGGCGCTGGCCGAGTTCGCGTCGACAGCGCCGTGGGCGTTCGGTGAGCCACTTCGAGCCTCCTGTGGCGACCTGCTTGTGTCGTCGAAGGCAACCCCATCGGACAACGAGCTCACGATGTGGGACATCAATGTCTGTGATCGAAGCTACGGCCTTGAAGATCTTCTGCGTGAGTCGCATGGCGCGCCGCTGATCGTCGTTCGAGGCGTCGTCGGGAGGGGGCCCACCCACCCGTTTGTGCACCACGCACGTAAAGCGGCAGTAAGGTTCGCCTCGGAGTTCGCGGTGCACTTCCGCGACAAGCTGCGCCTGTCCCCTCCCTCACGGCCATCTCTCCCGTCTCACCCTCCGGCGTCCGTGTCCGCCTCACCACATGCCAACGATCTCTTCCGCGAGGCAGTGGTGAGCGAGGTCTCCATCCGAGGCTTCAAGAGCATCGTCGACCTGACCGTCGATCTGTCTCACAACCCCGACTCCGAGGGCCACTGGACGTGCCTCGCCGGTGTGAACGGTGCCGGGAAGAGCGCCACGCAGCAGGCGCTCGTGCTCGCACTCCTCGGGCCTCGCTACGCTCCTGAATTGGGCGGCGCCTGGCTCCGTCGCATGCGCCGCACCGATGGCACCTCTACCTCGGACGCTGTGCTCCGTGCCTCTCTCCGCGAAGACAGCGACGACACCCCTCTCACTCTCCCGATCACCGACAACGGCATCGATCTCGGCACGCTCTCCAAGAGGGAGAGCATCTCGCTCCCTGGCTTCTGGGACCTCCGCGCCAGCAACCAGCTCCTCCTCGCCTACGGCCCAGGCCGCAACCTGTCAGAGCACGACGACAACCGACACCGCAACAAGAGCCGCGAGGTGCAACGGGTGATGACCCTCTTCGACCCCCTCACGCAGGTGACGGGCGCCGAGGCCTTCCTCCGCGGTCGGATGCTCGCGCCCGCCGTGAAGCTCGCGCATCAGCTCCTCGCAACCGTGCTCGATGGCATGCCCATCACGGTGACGTCGAGCGATGCTGCCCTTCAGTTCAAGATGGGCGACGCGCTGTTGGACCCCGTCGACCTGCCCGACGGCTTCCGCGCCACCATCGCCTGGATCGTCGACCTGTGCGCCGCCTGGAACGAGTTCGACGTCAAGGCGGCCGCCACTGGCGATCTGTCGAGGCTCCGCGCGCTGGTGGTGATCGACGAGATCGACCTGCACCTGCACCCGAGGCTCCAAAGGGAGCTGGTTCCGAGGCTGCGCAAGTTGCTGCCGCGCGTGCAGTGGATCGTGAGCACGCACTCGCCGCTGGTGCTCGCCAGCTTCGATCGGCGCGAGATCGTGATGCTCGAAAACGACGAGCACGGCCGCGTTCGCCAGCGCGAAGTCGATCGGCAGGTGTCGGGCATGACCATCGACGAGGTGTACCGATGGCTGATGGAGACCGAGCCCCGCAGCGTCGCGCTGTTGGAGAAGGCCGCGGCGGCGGATGAGTCGCCGGAGGCCGCGCGCGAGTACGCCTTGCTGTTGGGGCAGTCGCCCGAGCACAGCGAGGACGACGTGCGACGAGCTTACGCGGCCCGCGCTGACCGACTGCGTCAGCGCCAGGCGGCGGGGATACGGGAGTCCACCTCACGCCCCGCGAGAGACGACGGAGAGCCTGAGACGTGAGGCGGCTGCGACGCCCGGCGGTCGTTCCGCCGACACTCGCGGACAAGGGAGTCCGTGAGCGCGATCTGCTAGTCACGCAGCCCGCGCGACGCTCCAAGCCGGCGTCGCATTGGACCGAGCCCGACGTGCGCGGCGCCCTGCGCGCGATGCAGGGATGGGTGTGCGCCTATTGCCTGAAGGATCTCGCAGATGGCGACGAAGTCGAGCACTTCCGCCCGAAGGCCCAATCCCTCTACTGGTGGCTCGCGTACGAATTCACCAACTACTTCCTGGCGTGCCACGGCTGCAATTCACCAACGAACAAGGGCACGCGCTTCCCGATCGAGGAGGGAAGCGCCCGGGTCGTCTACGAGACCCGCGACTCGCTCGACGCCGAGGGGCGACTGTTTGCAGACCCGTCGCTTGATCCTGTCGACGATTGGTTTCACGTCGACCTGTTTCGGCTGGATGGCCTCATCAAGCTGGAGGTGCGGCCCCAGGTTGTACGCGGAACTGTTGACCGGACGCGCGCGCAGCGCACCATCGACGACCTGCGGCTCAACCTCGACCCGGACGTTACGCAACCGAGACACCGCGCATTCGTCGAGGCGAGCAAGCTGCACGAACGCAACAACATCCTGGAGCTACGGCGCCGCGCGAGCAGGTTTCAGCCACAAGGGCTGACCTACTTGGCCTACCTCAAGGACTTCCTCCCGGAGGTATCCTTGCCGACGTCCGACGAGGAGCTCAGTTGGTTCCTCGCCGATGTCAACAGAAAGGTCACGGAGTACGACCGCTTGTGTCGCGATGGTCAGGCAGACCGGCAGAGTGATCGCCGGTTCGAGGAGATCCTGTGGATGCTCGCCGCATTCTGGGTCGACCCTCCGGCGCTCGACGTGTCGCGCATTGAGGCGTGGCTGGATGGTCACGGTTTCATCGCACTGGTCGGTCCGCTGCGGGACCGACTGCTCCCCTCCGCGATGCTGCCGCGCGATACCCGCCGCCCATGATCGTCGAGACGCCGAAGCCTGACGCCTTCTGTGAGACCGCGCTCGCGGTGCCGCGTCGCCTTCCGGCTCATCGGGAAAGCAACGCGGCACCCTCGCGGGCACCGATAGCCGACATCGGTGGATGCCGTCACTCGACTCGAACATAGGCGCGGCGATACCGAACCCCGGTGACGGTCGAACGGAACGACAGACCGGCATCGCCAACGATCGCGTCTGGACGAAGCGAAGGGTGCGAATACGACATCCGATGGCCGCACGGAATCCTGATGTGTCCGTCGGGCGTGACCTCCGCATCATCGACCCGGACGCAGTCAGGCTCCGGTCGATCGCTCGTCGGGGTGCAGGTCCAATCTGGCGGGCACCGCTCCCGCGTGCCCCAGCGCTCGGCCGCACACGCGTACGCCGTGATCCGCGGCACGCGGCGCGGATCGACGACGACGTCCGGGACGACGACGCTCCAGCTCGTCTCCGACATCTCGGAGGTTACCAGGAAGGGAGAGTGCGGCGGACTCCGCCTCACGGTCGTCCGCTCCTCGTTGCACCCGAGCTCGATCACCGTCCCGCCTCCAGGCCCCGGGCGGCCGATCGGACGCGCGCATCCGATCGCAACGACGAGCACCAGCATCGATCGCATCACCAGTGGTTGCCTCGATTGAAACGATACACGGGGCCGGCGTGACCCGTTGCGCCGCTCGACGCGGAAGTGACCTCGCGTGGAACCGGCGTCGCCTCGACGGGCCCATGAGCCGACTCCCTCCCCGGTGCCGGCGCTTCACGACGTCGCCCGATGGGCTCGACACCGGAGCCCCGCCCGGGGAACTCTCTCCCGCACCGATGTCCATGTACCTCCCGCGAACCTTCGCCGTGTCCGCGCCCGCGCACCTCCGGCGCTTCCTCGATGATCACCCCTTCGCGGCCATCCTCGCGGCGCACGACGGAGACGTCGCGGTCGCACACGCGCCCTTCCTGCTCGACCCCGGCGAGACCGTCGGGCGCGTGCGGCTGCACCTCGCCCGCGCCAACCCGATGGCAACGCTGGCCGCGGAGGGCGCTGGCCTCACGCTGCTCGTGCAGGGCCCCGACGCGTACGTCTCCGCCGCCTGGTACGGCGAGCCGTCGCGGCAGGTCCCCACGTGGAACTACGCTGTGGTGCGCCTGCGCGTTCGGGTCGAGCGGCGGCTCGAGGGCGACGCGCTCCGCGACCTGCTCGGCGAGATCGCGGCCCGCTTCGAGGGCGACGATCCGGCCTGGAGCCTCGCGACGCTCTCCCCGGAGGCGCTCGCCGCGATGCTCCCGCACATCATCGGCCTCTCGCTCGTCGTCGAGGAGGCCGAGGGGAAGTTCAAGGTGTCGCAGAACCGCAGCCACGACGACCAGGCCCGCGTCGCGTCGGCGCTCACCGACCGCGGTCGCCCCGACGACCTCGCGCTCGCTCGCTGGATGCACGCGCTGGGCGTCTCGTGACCCCGCCGGGCCTCAGCCCGAGCCCATCGGTCGACCGGCTCATCGTCGCGAGCGTTCTTCGCCGACGAGCTGACGCTCGCACCCCTTCCCCCTCCAACGGCTGACGATCGCCCTTGGCGTCGCGCGCGCCGCGATGCAAAGGTCGCAGCCCTCCGCCATGCAGGACACACCTCCCTTCGCCCACGTCGACCGCGCCGCCTTCGCCCGTGACCTCGACGCCGCCCGCGCCGAGCTCGACTCCGCCCCGGACGACCTCGCCCACCTCCGCCGCATGGAGCGCTGGGGCCGCGCCTGCACCGCCGTCGGATACGCCACCGCGTGGATCGGTCCCAACCCGGTGTCGATGCTTGCGATGAGCACCGGGAGCGTGGCGCGCTGGGCCATCGTGGCGCACCACGTGGTGCACAAGGGCTATGACAAGGTCGAGGGGACGCCGTCCCGGCTGACGAGCGCGGGCTTCGCGTCGGGTCGGCGCCGGCTGCTCGACTGGTTCGACTGGATGCTCCCCGAGGCGTGGCGCCTGGAGCACAACACCCTCCACCACTATCACACGGGTGAGACGCTCGACCCCGACCTGGTGGAGGAGAACCTCCGGGCGGTGCGCGACGCGTCGCTGCCGCTCGCGGTGAAATACGCCGTGGTGGGCTTCTACGCGCTGACGTGGAAGTTCACGTACTACGCGCCCAACACCTGGCAGGTGATGCGCCGCGCGGAGCGTTGTCGGGAGTCGGGGCAGGCGCCCGCTCCGAAGAAGATCGCCACCGGGACGGAGTCCTACCTGGCGGTCTACAACCCCTTCACCGCGGACGGGCGGCGATATCTGAAGGAGTGCGCGCTGCCCTATGGATTGGGGCGCTTCGTGGTGATCCCGGCGCTCTACTCCCCATTGGGACCGTGGGCGGTGGCGAGCGTCTGGGTGAACTCGGTTGGAGCGGAGCTGCTCAACAACCTCCACTCGTTTGCGATCATCGCCCCCAACCACGCAGGCGAGGATGTGTGGCGCTTCGAGGGTCCGGCTCGGGAGCGAGGGGAGTTCTACCTCCGGCAGGTCGCGGGCTCGGTGAACTATCACACGGGCCACCCGGTGGGCGATTTCCTCCAAGGGTATCTCAACTACCAGATCGAGCATCATCTCTGGCCCGACCTGCCCGCGAAGGCCTACCAGCGGCTGCAGCCGAGGGTGAAGGCGATCTGCGAGAAGCACGGCGTCCCCTATGTGCAGGAGGGCCTCCACAGGCGGGTGAAGAAGCTTGTCGACATCATGGTGGGGAGAGCCTCCATGAAGAGAGCGCCGTCGGCGGTGCGCGCTACGAGGGACGAGGAGTCGCGGCTGGAGGCCGAGCGCGCCGCTGGGTAGAGCCGGGAGCCCGTTGATGCTGGTTGGTTGTCCGTTGTGGCTTATGGATGGGTGGCACCACGCAAGACGCCACAACCGACAACCAGCTCTTGCTACCGGGTCACCACGATCGCCACGCCCGCCACGGCCAGCGCCGCGCCGATCCAGCGGCGCCTCGGGATGCGCTCCCCCATCGCCCTCGACATCACCATCAGCACGATGGCTCCGGTCTGGTTGAGCAGCGCCGCGCGAGAGACCGTCCCGTACTTCATCCCCCCGAGCCAGAGCAGCATCGACACATAGGTCGCCAGCACCGTCGCAGGCACCGCCAGCCGCCACGCGGGCTGCGGCTTGAACAGCGCCAGCGCCTCCCTCCCCTTGCCCCGCGCGAGCTGCACCGCGAAGAGCGCCGTCGAGCCCGCCAGCAGGCGCACCGTCGTCGCCTCGACCAGGCCGCTTCGACCCAGCGCGGGCTTCGCCAGCACCACGCCCACCGCCGTCGTCATCACGCCGCCCAGCACCAGCGCAAGGCCCCGGCGGTCGACCTTCACCTCGCCGCTCGACTGCCACACCACCAGCGCAAGGCCCAGCAGCACCAGCGGGGCGCCCCAGAGGAAGCCCGCCCGCGGCACCTCGCTCAGCCACACCGTCGAGATCAGGATCACCGTCGGCGAGTACGCGCAGTCCGCCACCGCGGCCACGGCGGCGTCCACCCGGCGCAAGCCCGCCAGGAAGATCGAGTCGGCGACCGCGAGGCCCAGCACGCCGCTCCCGGCGAGGCAGAGCCAGTCGAGGGCGCTGCGGTGGAGGTCGAAGCGCAGCCCCGCCACGGCCATGGTGAGCAGCAGCAGCACCGCGGCCACGGCGTTCTTGAAGAGGTTGAGCGAGACCGGGTGCACGTCGCCCAGGCGGCGGAAGAGCATCACCGCGGCGGCCCACACCACCGCGCAGCCGAGGGCCATCGCATCGCCGATCCAGTGGGGCATTGGGAGGGGGCGCTCTATACCCGAACGCCCGCGGGTCGCTACCAGGCCCCGACGATCTGTACGCCGTGGAGCGAGGGGGCGAGCTGCCAGCGGGCCACCGGGCGGTCGCGCCACCGGGCAGCGCGCGTGGGGATGGTGAGGATGCTCAGCTCGCCGCCGATGAGGTCGGACCCGAAGGCGAGGGCGGCGGAGATCGGGCGGTCGTAGCCGATCCAGAGCACGAGGCCCGCGGTGACGGCCACGACGGCGACGCCGACGTGGTTGTACCAGGCGCGCGCGGAGTTCTCGGCCTCGGCCGCGCGGCCGATGGCGGCGTCGAGATTGCCGGTGCGGTGCGCCTCCTCGGCGGCCCTCCACACCCGCGGAACCGGCGTGAGCACCATCCCCCCGACGCCGAGCCAGGTGGTGACGGCGCCCACGGCCGCGTCGACGCGGAGCCCCGGGTCATGGAGCGTGAGCGCGAGCGTGGTCTGCGCCACGGCAGTGACCGAGTACGCGACGGTCAGGGTCCAGAACCACAGCCGGGCGTGCGAGGCGTCGCGGTCGAGGAGGGCGACGCGAGGGTCGACCGGGTCGGCGTGCGCCGCGAGGGGGGCGGCCGAGAGCGCGAGGCAGAGGGCGATCACGGCGCGCATCGAAGCGACGAGTACCACGACCCGCGAGGGCTCAAACACACTCTCAGGCGCGGAGGGCGTCGAGGACGTTCATGCGGGCGGCGCGCACCGCGGGGAAGAACCCGCCGAGCAGCCCCATGAGCGCGGCGAAGAGCAGCGACGACGCGACGATGGAGGGCGTCGGGACGAAGGTGAAGACCACCTCCGACCAGGTGGCGAAGTTCACGATGTTGAAGCGCACGAGGCCCATCGCCAGCGAGGCGAGGGCCCCGGCGACGCCGCCCGCCAGGCTCAGCACCACGGACTCGAAGAGGAAGCTCGCGAGGATGCTACGCCGGGAGAAGCCGAGCGCGCGGAGCGTGCCGATCTCGCGGCTGCGCTGGGCGACGGAGGCGTGCATGGTGATCATCGCGCCGATCATCGCGCCCGCCGAGAAGAAGAACGCGATCAGCAGCCCGAGGATGGTGAGGAACATCGTCGTGCCCTGCGCGAGCTCCTCGTAGTAGACCGACTCGCGCTTCACCGTGAGCCCGAGCTGGGGGTTGGTCTCGATCGCCCGCTTGAAGGCGTCGAGCTGCCCCGCCGAGCGGAGCCGCACGCGCACCGACGACACCAGCGCCTCGCGACCGAAGGCCGCGCGCACCGTGTCGATGTCGCCCCACACCTCCGACTCGAAGGACGATCCCCGGTCCTCGATGACGCCCACCACGCGGACGCGGCGGTTCTTCTTGATCTCGAAGGACTGCCCCAGGTCGACGCCGCGGAAGCGCCCACGGATGGCCGCGCCGACCACCACCTCGTCGGAGCCCGGCGCCGCCGCCCGCCCGGCGACCACGTGCACCGAGGGCCGGAAGCGGTACACGTCGTCGGGCACGCCGCGCACCTGCACGTTGGACACGCCCTCTCCGCCCGCGCGGTCGAGCGCCAGCACGCCCACCACCTCGCCCACCGCGTCGGAGCGCCCGTCGGGGCGCACCCGCACCTCCGGCGACGCGGTCACCAGGCCCGCGGCCGGGAGCTCGATGCCGCTCGATGCCTCGGCGTCGGAGCCCGCCCGCAGCACGATCGCCACGTCGGCGGAGCCCGAGCGGCCCATCGCCCGCTTCAGCCCCGCGCCGAGCATCAGCACCGACGCGAACACGAACACCACCAGCCCGATGCCGAGGGCCGTCGCCGCGGTGGTGGTACGCCGCACCATCAGGTTTCGCACGCTGTATGAGACCGGGACCATCGCCGTCGCCCCCTCAGTCGATGCGCCGCAGCGCGTCCGTGACCGTCAACCGAGACGCGCGCACCGCCGGGATCAGCGCCGACGCCACGCCCAGCAGCAGCGAGAAGCCCAGCGCCTGCGCGGCCGTGCTGGTCTCGATGCGGAAGTACGGCACCATCGAGCCCATGTTCTCCTCGAGCCAGCGCCCGAGGCCGTACTGCACCAGGGGGTAGGAGAGCGCGAGGCCCAGCACCCCCGCCGCGAGGCCCAGCGCGGCGGCCTCGCCCAGGATGAAGCCCGCGATGTGCTTCGGGAGGAAGCCCAGCGCGCGGAGCACGCCGTACTCCTGGGTGCGCTCCCGGACGCCCATCGACATGGTGTTGCCGAAGAGCATCAGCAGGATCAGCAGGATGATCCCGGAGATGGCGTTGATGGCCGCGAGGAGGCCCGACATCATCCCCATGAACGAGAGGTTCATCGAGCGCTCGCTCATGGAGAGGGTCTGGATGTCCTGCACGTCGAAGGTGCGGTCGATGGCCGCGGAGACCCCGCTCGCCCGAGAGGGGTCGTCGACGCGGGCGATGATCCAGCCGATCTGGTCGCGGCGCCGCTCGGGGAGCGCGTTGTTGAGGTAGTCCCAGTGGAAGAGGAACTCCGACCGGTCCATCGAGCGCCGCGTGGCGGTGTAGATGCCGGAGACGTGGAAGACCCAGTTGCCCGGGTAGATGGTCCCGGAGAGGGTGATGGTGTCGCCCACGCGAAGGCGCAGCAGCCGCGCGAGCTGGTCGCCGACGATGGCGCCCTGGCGGTCGGCGAGCCAGCGCTCCCGGTCGGCGGGCGACACCGCGACCTCGTCGTACACCTCGAGGAAGCTCGCCGGGTCGACCGCCAGCGTGGGGAAGAACTCCCTGGGGTTGCGCGGGTCCTTCCCTCCGAACCAGTTGGCCCAGGTGGCCGAGTGCACCCCCGGCGTCTGCCGCACCGTATCGATGTACCGCCGCGGCAGCTGCATCACGAACGACACCTTGTGACGGATGCCGATGCGGTCGTGCGCGGCGTGGGTGACCGCGACCTCCATCGAGGAGATCACCGTGCGCAGCATCACGAAGGCCACCACCGCCACCGCCACGCCGAGCAGCGTCAGCGCCGTGCGGAAGCGGTTTCGCCCGACGTTGCGCGTCGCCAGCGAGGCGAGGTTCATTGGAAGGCGCCCTTGTTGAGGTGGTGCGTGACCCGCGCGTGCGACGCCGCCTCGGGGTCGTGCGTCACCATCACCACGGTCTTCTTGAAGTCCTTGTTGAGCTTCTCCAGCAGCGCCAGGATCTGGTCGGCGGACTTGCGGTCGAGGTCGCCGGTGGGCTCGTCGGCCACGATGATCTTCGGGTCGTTGACCAGCGCTCGCGCGATGGCCACGCGCTGCTCCTGGCCGCCGGAGAGCTGCCGGGGGTAGTGGTCGGCGCGGTCTTCGAGGCCCACCACCCGCAGCGCCGTGGCCGCCCGCCGCTTGCGGTCGGCGCTCGGGAGCTTCGTGAGCAGCAGCGGCAGCTCGACGTTCTCCAGGGCCGTGAGCACGGGCATGAGGTTGTACGACTGGAAGATGAAGCCGATGTAGCGCGCGCGAAACGCCGCGAGGTCGCCGTCGGTCATGGCGGTGAGGTCCTGCCCCGCGACGCGCACCTTGCCGGAGGTGGCCCGGTCGAGGCCCGCGACGAGGTTGAGCAGGGTGGACTTCCCCGAGCCCGACGGGCCCATCAGCGCCTCGAAGGAGCCCTCGGCGATCGAGAGGCTCAGCCCGTCGAGCACCGTGAGGGTCTCGGCCCCTCGGTGGAAGGTCTTGGTCACGTGGGTCAGCTCGACCATCGGCGCAGCGGCGCTCTCTTCAGTGGACGACATCAGCGGTTTGCCTCTCTCACCGGGTGGGCTTCGCCCAGCGTCGGCGGCGGGTGCAGCACCACGCGCGACCCCGGCGCCGGACCATCGATCAGCTCGTACGCGTCCCCCGCCTGCGGCCCGAGGCTCACCGGTCGGACGTGCACGGCGTTGTTGTCGACCACCAGCACCACGCGGGCTCCCCCACGGGTGGTGACGGCGGCCGCGGGGACGAGCGTGCGCTGCGCCGCGCGGAGCTGTTCGGCGGTGAGCTCCTGCGTGAGGAAGCCCACGCGCGCGGCCATGTCGGGGAGGATGCCTTCCATCGGCTCGACGAAGCGCACCCGCACGGCGACGGTGGCCTTGGCGCGGTCGACCCGGTGCCCGAGCTCCTGCACCGCGCCTCGGAAGCGCCGTCCGGGGAAGGCGTCGAGGGAGATCTCGCAGTGCCCGCCGGGGCGCACGAGGTTGAGCCTCCCTTCGGGGACGTCGACCTCCGCCACCATGGAGCGGAAGTCCGCGAGCTCGATGACCGTGCCCGCCATCAGCTCGCTGCCCAGCAGCTCGCCGGGGCGAGGCGGGCGGTTGACGATGGTGCCGTCGAAGGGCGCCCGGATGGTGAGCAGCGAGAGCGTGGCGGACTGCACGTGGACGTCGGCCTGCAGCGCCCTCACCTCGGCGGCGGCCGCCGTGACGGTGGCTTCGAGCGGACCCATCCGCGCCTGGAGGTCTTCGACGACCTGCCGAGAGACGGCGCCGGACTCGGCGAGGCGGCGCTGGCGTTCGAGCTGCTGGCGGCCGTCGGCGAGGTTGGCGCGGGCGATGGCGACGCGGGCCTCGGCGGCGGCCACCCTGGCGCGGGCGGCGGCGATGGTGCTGCGCACGTCCGTGGCGTCGAGCTCGAGCAGGGCCTGCCCGGCGCGCACGGTCTCGCCCTCTCGCACCCTCACCACGGCGACGCGGCCCGGGACGCGCGAGGAGACGCGCGCCGAGGTGAGCGCGACGACGTAGCCCGTGGCGGTGACGGTGGTGGCGCCCTGCGCCGGGGACGCCACGACGACCTCGCCGGTGCGCACCTCGGTCTTGAAGAGCCGGGACTCGACCGCGGGCCAGGCGCGGGCGCCGCCGTAGACCAGGGCGCCCAGCGCCAGCGCGACGAAGGCGTAGCGCGCGACGCCAGCACGGGAGCGCGACCGGGAGCGCGACGAGGCCGGAGGGTCGTCCCGGTCGATGCGCAACGATTCCAGATCGCTGGTCAGTTGATCGCCCACGATCGGTTGGCCTACCACGCGAGCGCGCGGCGGTGGAATTTCGGTCGGACAGGGAATGTCCCCATCCCCGGATGGGGCCTTCACCCCCGCTGCACGCCCACTCCGCCGGCCAGCGCCAGCAGCCCGTCGGCGATCACGCCCGCCGCGTCGGGCCTCGCGCTCGCCCACGCCGCGGCGCCCATCGCCTGGAGGGCGTCGCCATCCCGCAGCACCGCGCCCATCTCCGCGGCCAGTCGCTCGGGCGTCAGCTCGCGTTGCGCGATCCACTTCGCGGCCCCGCGCGCGGCCATGGCCTCGGCGTTCTTGCGCTGGTGGTCGTCGGCCGCCGTGGGCAGCGGGATGTACACCGCCGGCCGGCCCAGCACCCCGAGCTCCGCCACGGTCATCGCCCCCGCGCGGCACACCACCAGCGACGACTGCGCCATCACCGTCGCCACGTCCTCGATGAAGGCCACCACCTCCGCGGCCTGGCCCCTCGCCGCGTAGGCCGCCGCGACCGCGTCCCGCTCCGAGGCGCCGGTCTGGTGCGTGACCTTCACCGCGAGCCCGCCCGCCCGTAGCTGCGCCACCGCCTCGGGCATCACCGCGTTGATCGCCCTCGCCCCCTGGCTGCCTCCCAGCACCAGCACCGACACGTCCCCGCCCACCGGGACCGCCGAGGCCATGCGCGCCAGGAAGGCCCGGCGCACGGGCGATCCGGTGACCACGCCCACCCCCGAGGGGAAGGCCGAGAGCGTCTCCTCGTGCGTCACGAAGGCGCGCTTTACCACCCTCGATAAGATCCGGTTGGTCATCCCGGGCACGGCGTTGGGCTCCAGCACCGCCGTCGGGATGCGCATCGCCGCGGCCATGGCCACGATCGGTCCGCCCGCGTAGCCGCCGACGCCCAGCACCACGTGGGGGCGCTCCCGGCGCAGCACCCGCCACGCCTGCGCCGCCGCCGGGGGGAGCTTCGCCAGCGCCTCGACGAGCTTGCGGCCGCGCACCCCGTTGAGGCCCGAGAGCTCCATCGCCTCGAAGCGCCACGGGGTGGTGGGCAGCACGCGCGCCTCGATGCCCCGGGAGGTCCCGACCCAGCAGACGGAGAGGTCGCGGGTGCGTCGGTCGAGCGCGTCGGCGACGGCGATGCCCGGGAAGACGTGGCCTCCCGTTCCGCCGCCCGCGACCATGAAGCGAAGGGCCTCCACGCGGCGCCGTTGGCTCCTACGCCGCCTTCGCGGAGCGGGAGACCGACAGGAGGATCCCGATGGCCGCGAGGTCGATGATGAGCGAGCTGCCGCCGTAGGAGATGAACGGGAGCGTGAGGCCCTTGGTGGGCAGCGCCCCCATCGCGACGCCGAGGTTGATGAGCGCCTGCAGCGTGAGCAGCGTGGTGACGCCGAAGGCGAGGTAGGTGCCGTGGTCGTCCGCGGCGTGTAGCGCGATGCGAACGCCCCGCCAGATCAGGAAGGCGTAGGCCAGCAGGAGCCCCGCCACGCCGACGAAGCCGAGCTCCTCGCCCAGGATGGCGCTGATGAAGTCCGTGTGCGCTTCGGGCAGGAAGAAGAGCTTCTGGCGGCTGTCTCCGAGGCCCACGCCGGTCATGCCGCCGGAGCCGAAGGACATCATCGACTCGACGAGCTGGTACGAGATGGTGCTGCGGAAGCGCGCCGGGTCGAGGAAGGCCTCCCAGCGACGGCGGCGGTACTCGGTGCCGAGCACGAGGTAGGCCGCGACCGGGAGCGCCGCGATGAGGGTGCCGAGGATGTAGCCGGTGCGGGCGCCGGCCACGAAGAGCAGCGTGAAGGTGAGCAGCAGCAGCACCACCGCGGAGCCGAAGTCGGGCTGCTTCAGGCAGAGCAGCATCAGGAAGCCCGCGACCAGCAGGTGCGGCAGGAAGCCCACCGAGAAGGTGCGGATCTTCTCGTTCTTCTTGGCGAGCGAGTGCGACAGCCAGACGATGAGCGAGAGCTTCGCGATCTCCGCGGGCTGGATGTTGATGGGACCCAGGCGTATCCACCGGGCCGCGCCGCCGCCGGAGTGCCCGGCGCCCATCACCACCGCGAGCATCAGCACCACCGTGAGCCCGAGCATGGGGTAGGTGAAGGCGCGCAGCCGGCGGTGGTCCTGCACGGCGAAGAAGGTGAGCGCGGCGAAGCCCATGGCCGCGTAGAGGGTCTGGCGCACCAGGAAGAACTGCCCGTTGTGGTGCAGGTGCTCCGCGAAGACCGCGCTGGCCGAGTAGACCATCACGATGCCGAAGGTCACGAGCAGCATCGTCACGCCCAGCAGCGCGTGGTCGACGCGGCCCAGCGGGGCGCCCTTCTCCACGGCCTGCGCCCGGTAGGGCTCGACCCCCACCGGCGCCATCGAGTCGCGCCGCGCGTTGGTCGGCGTCGCGCTCACGACCCCGCACCGCCCTTCAGCGCCCGCGCCGCCCGGGCGAAGGCGTCGCCGCGCTCCGCGTAGTTCTTGTACATGTCGAGGGAGCTGCACGCCGGGGCCAGGAGCACGCAGTCCCCCGGCCTCGCCAGCGCCGCCGCGCGGCGCACGGCGTCGTCCATGTCCGTCGCCGCCTGGTGCGCCACGGAGTTGCCCATCGACGCGGACATCAGCGGCGCCGCCTCGCCCAGCAGCACGACGGCGCGCGCCTTGGCTCGTAGGAGCTGCACCAGCGGCTCGTACGATCCGCCCTTGTCGCGGCCGCCCGCGATCAGCACCACCGGTCGGTCGACGCCCTCCAGCGCCTTCAGCGCGGCGCCCACGTTGGTCGCCTTGGAGTCGTCGATGTAGACCACGCCCGCGTGCTCGACCACGCGCTGCATCCGGTGCGGCAGCCCCGTGAAGGAGCGCAGCGTGCGCGCGATGGCCGACACCGACGCCCCGCCGAGGTGCGCCGCCAGCGCGGCCGCCATGGCGTTGCCGACGTTGTGCGAGCCCTTGATGCCGATCTCGCTCACCGGAACCCGAAGGCCGCCGGGGCCGATGATGGCGTCGTCGACGATGCGCACCTCGCTGTGCTCGCCGCCCCAGGTGTGCACCTGCGCCGCGCCGCCCCTCGCGAAGGCCAGCACCACCGGGTCGTCCGCGGGCACCACCGCGTGGTCTTCACGGCGCTGCGCGAGGAAGATGCGGGCCTTGGCCGCGCCGTAGGCCGCCATCGATCCGTAGCGGTCGAGGTGATCGGGGGTGAGGTTGAGCCACACCGCGACGTGAGGCCTGAAGTGCCTCGTCGCCTCGAGCTGGTACGAGCTCGCCTCGATGACGCAGCGCCCGCCCGCGGCGGTCGGCTCGTGGCCGACGGCGTCGCACCAGGGCGTCCCCAGGTTGCCGCCGGTGAAGGTCGCGAAGCCCGAAGACTCCAGCATCTCGCCGAGCAGCGTGGTGACCGTGCTCTTGCCGTTGGTGCCGGTGATGGCCAGCACCGGGGCCTCGGTGTACCAGCTCGCGAGCTCGATCTCGCCGATCACCAGCACCCCTCGCGCCTTCGCCCGCACCACCGCGTCCAGCGGCGGAACGCCCGGCGACAGAACGATCACGTCGGCCTCGGCGAAGACCGCGTCGTCGTGGCCCCCGAGGGCGAACTGAACCCCCTGGTCGACCAGCTCGGCGTAGGCCGAGAGGTCTACCTCCGCCGCGCTCCGACGGTCGTTCACCGTGACCCGCGCCGCACCATCGGCCACGGCCCGCCGCGCCGCCGCGACGCCCGAGAGCCCGAGACCCACCACCACCACGCGCTGTCCGTGCACCGTGCCGTTCACGACCATCGGCCTTAGCGCAACTCGAACGGCGACCACGAAAACAACGCAACCCGACCGGGGCCCCCCTCGGCGGTGGACCTCGGATTGGAAAGCCCCTCGCAGGGCGTAGATTCCCCCCCATGCTCGACCTGCTGACCCCCCTCGAGACCGTCGTGCTGCGCGACGAGTCCGCAGACGCCACCGTCGCCCTCGCGCCCTCCCGCGGCGGCATCGTCACCCGCTTCTTCGTGGGCGACCGCCCGGTGCTCTACCTCGACGAGTCGACCCTCCTCGACCCCACGAAGAACATCCGCGGCGGAATCCCGGTGCTCTTCCCCTCCCCCGGGGCGCTGGCGGGCGAGCGCTTCCGCCACGGAGACACCACCGGCAGCATGAAGCAGCACGGCTTCGCCCGGCAGCGCCCGTGGACGGTGGGCCACCAGGACGAGTCCTCGGTCACCCTCACCCTCGACTCCGACGAGGTCACCCGGGCGCAGTTCCCCTGGGACTTCGCGCTCCGCTTTCGCTACTGGCTCGAAGGGACGCGCCTCCACATCTCGCAGCACGTCGAGAACCGGAGCGCCTCGGCGATGCCCTTCGCCATGGGCTTCCACCCGTACTTCTTCGTCCCCGATGGGGAGAAGGCGCGAGCCTCCATCGCCACCCCCGCCACGAGGGCCTTCGACAACACCACGAAGACCGACGTTCCCCTGGCGCGACCGATCGACCTCACCCTCGCGGAGGTCGACCTGCACCTCGACGAGCACGCCACGCTCCGCCTCGCGGACGGCTACCGCGTGGTGGTGTCGGCCTCGCCGGAGTTCCGTCGCTGGGTCCTCTGGACCCTGCGCTCCAGGGACTTCGTGTGCCTCGAACCGTGGACCGCCGCGGGCGACGCGCTCAACACCGGCGACGGGCTCATCGTGCTGCCGCCGGGCCACTCCCACGAGCTCTGGACGGAGATCGCGCTCGTCGCGCCGTAGCGCTCGCGGCTACTCCGCGGCGACGGCCATCAGCACGTCGGCGTCCACCACCCTGATCTCCCTCCGCGTGGACTTGATCGCGCCCATCACGCTGAGCCGGCTCAGCGCTCGGGAGAAGGTCTCCGGCAGCATCCCCAGCAGGCCCGCCACCACGCCCCGAGGCATCTCCGGGGCCCGCCCGTCGCGGGCCTCGTCGGCCAGCCAGCGAGCGACCCGGCGCACGGCGCTCCCCTCGGCCGAGGTGGGGCGCGGACCGTCGGCGCAGCGGGCGCTGATCACCAGGCCCATCACGGCGCGGGAGGCGACGACGCCGACGTTGTCGATCCACTGGTTGAACGAGTCGCGGCTCGCCACGCAGAGGGTCACCTGGGTGAGCGCCACGGCGGTGTCGCTGTATCCCTCCTGCACGAGGCACTCGTCGCCCACGAGCTGGCCGGGCCTGCGCACGGCCCACGGGACGCCCGCCCCGCGCTGGTCGCCGGTCTCCCGGAAGAGCGCCACCGAGCCGTGCTGCACGTACCAGAGCCGCTCGGCGGCAGAACTCTCGCCGCACAGCATCGCGCCCGCCTCGTAGGTGCGAGGGCTCATGGGACAGCGCCGCCCGGCGCCGCACCCGGCCGCGCGACCGATGGGGCACTGCTTCGATCCGTCGAGCGTGGCATCCGAAGGCATCACTGGAAGCGCGGAGTTCCTCCGCGAGGTGCTCATGACCACAACATCCTCCTGACCGTGCTCGACCGCTGTCCGGGTCCGACCGTGTGCGATCGGAGACCCACCGAACGATCCCCCGGTCCGGGTCAGCCGCTCTTGACCATGGTCAAGCGCCCCAAGGCGACCAGCCCACACCGTCCATCCCCCATGGAGACCTACAAATCCCGCGCGTCCTCCCTCGGCCTCGCGCTCTCGCTCCTCACGGCGGCCTGCGAGACCACCTCCGGCGCTCCCCCGCCGGACGTGCCCCAGGACGTCTCGGTGATCGTCGACACCCCTCCGTCCGACGTCTTCGACGCCTCGGCCCCGGACGACCTGGGCCCCCGCCTCGACGCCCCGGTTCCCAGCGACCGCGCCGACGCGACCACCGATGGGGCCCCCGTCGACGCGACGCCCCCTGCGATGACCCCCGAGGAGCTCGTCCGCGCCCAACGCGTGTACTTCGACCGCTGCGCGGGCTGCCACGGCGCCCTGCGCGCAGGCGCCACGGGGCCCAACCTCCAGCCCTCCCGCACGCTGCCCCTCGGCACCGCCCGCCTCCGCACGACCATCTCCAACGGGACCCCCGGCGGCATGCCCGGCTGGGTGCGCACCGGGCTCATGACCGCGGAAGAGGCCGACCTCATGGCGCGGTACATCCAGCACCCGCCTCCCACGCCGCCGCCGAGGCCCATGGAGATGATCCGCGCGAGCTGGCAGCTCAACGTCCCGGTGGCCGAGCGCCCCACCCGGCCGATGACCACGCGCAACTGGGAGAACTTCTTCGGGGTGATCCTCCGCGACGCGGGCCAGGTGGCCATCCTCGACGGCGACACCTTCGAGCTGGTGAGCATCGTCCCGACCGGCTTCGCGGTGCACATCCTCCGCTCGTCCACCTCGGGCCGGTACTTCTACGCCATCGGCCGCGACGGCCGGGTGACCCTCATCGACCTCTGGACCCCGACGCCCACCATCGACGCCGTGGTCCAGGGCTGCTCCGACGCGCGCAGCGTCGAGGCCAGCCGCTTCCCGGGCTACGAAGACAGGCTGCTCATCGAGGGCTGCTACTGGCCGCCGCAGTACGTGGTCTTCGACGGCGCCACGCTCGAACCCCGAGGGATGCAGAGCATCCTCTCCGACGCCATCACCGGCGAGCACCTCGACGAGGTGCGCGTGGCCTCCATCGTGGCCTCGCGCTTCGAGCCCGTCTGGGCCGTGAGCCTGAAGGAGTCAGGCTTCGTGGCCCTGGTCGACTACAGCCAGCCCGAGTTTCCTGTGGTGTCGCGCATCCCCGCGGTGCGCTTCCTCCACGACGGCGGCTGGGATCACACCGGGCGCTACTTCATGATCTCCGCCAACGCGAGCAACCGGGTCGCCGTGGTCGACGTGCGCGACCGGCGCTTCGTCACCAGCTTCACCACCGGGCTCGGCCCGCACCCCGGCCGCGCGGCCAACTGGCAGGACCCCACCTACGGCTGGGTGAACGCCGTCGCGCACATGGGCCAGGCCCGGCTGGCCGTCTACGGCGCCGACCCGGAGGGCTCCCCCGAGAACGCGTGGCGCGTCGTGCGCAACGTCGCGCTCCCCTCCGCCGGCAGCCTCTTCATCAAGACGCACCCCAACTCCCCGTGGGTGTGGATCGACTCGCCCGTCTCCACGGAGCCCAACGCCGCGCGGCGCATCTGCGTGTACTCCAAGGCCCGCGGGGTGATCGACCGCTGCTGGTTCGCGAGCGACCACGGGCAGACCGTGCACTTCGAGTACAACCGCGCCGGCACCCAGGTCTGGGTCTCGGTCTGGGACCGCACCGGCGAGCTCGTCGTCTACGACGACCGCACCCTCGCCGAGGTGACCCGCATCCGCGGCGACTGGCTCGTCACCCCGACGGGCAAGTTCAACGTCTACAACACCGCCCACGACGTCTACTGAGCGGAGTCCTCAGCGCAGCTTGAGGTTCGAGAGCGAGATCAGCGCCAGCATGATGGAGATGATCCAGAAGCGGACGATGATCTTCGGCTCGGCCCAGCCGACCTTCTCGAAGTGGTGGTGTATCGGCGCCATCAGGAAGATCCGCCGCCCGGTGCCGTAGCGCCGCTTGGTCACCCAGAACCAGGCGCGCTGGATGATCACGCTGAAGATCTCCACGACGAAGATGCCCCCCAGCAGCACGCTGAGCAGCTCGTTCTTTGTGACGAGCGCGAGCATCCCCAGGGTGCCCCCGAGGGCCAGCGCGCCGACGTCTCCCATGAACACCGACGCGGGGTAGGTGTTGTACCAGAGGAAGCCCACCCCGCTCCCGATCATGGCGCCGCACAGCACCGCGAGCTCGCCGTTGGACTGCAGCGGCGGCAGGTCGAGGTAGCGGGAGAGCACGAAGCCGCCGAAGGTCGCGCCGGTCACGTAGGAGAAGACCAGGTAGGTTCCGGCGCTGATGATCACCGGGCCGATGGCGAGCCCGTCGAGGCCGTCGGTGATGTTGACCGCGTTGGAGGTGCCGACCACCACGAACATCCCGAAGATCAGGTACGCGGCCACCGGCAGCACCACGTGGTGCTTGCTGAAGCTGGCGAAGGGGATGGCCAGCGACAGCCGGTGCTCGACCCAGTCGGCCGGGAGAAACGACCCGTGCCCGTAGAAGAGGTAGCCCACCACCAGCGCCGCCACGGCGAACTGCCCGATGAGCTTGTAGCGACCCGCCAGGCCCGCGGAGTTGCGCTTCTTGATCTTGAGGTAGTCGTCGAGGAAGCCGATGCCGCCGTAGCAGACGGTGACCAGCAGCGTGAGCCAGACGTAGCTGTTGTGCGGATCAGCCCAGAGCAGCGTCGGCACCACCAGGGTGAAGAGGATGAGCGAGCCGCCCATGGTGGGCGTGCCCCGCTTGGAGAGGTGCGACTGCGGCCCATCGTCGCGCACCACCTGGCCGATCTGACGGGAGCGCAGGCGGTTGATGAACCACGGCCCCAGCGTGAACGACATCAGCATCGCCGTGAGAATCGAGAGGATCACCCGGAAGGGGATGTACCGGAGCACGTTGAGCCAGCCCAGGTGCTCCGACTTCGCCTTCAGCGAATACAAGAACAGGTAAAGCATCGGCCGCCTATCCCTGCTCCCCGCCCGACAGCGCCGCGACGCAACGCTCCATCCTCATCCCGCGAGACCCTTTGACCAGCACCACGTCACCCTCGCGCACCCTCGCGGCCAGCGCCACCCCGGCCGCCGCGGAGTCCTCGACCGTCACCAGCTCCATCCCCGGCGTGTCCGCGAGCGACGCCGCGCCCGCCCCGGCCTCGGGCCCTGCCGCGATCAACACCTCGGCCCCCGCGTCGAGCACCTCGCGCGCGGCCTCCTCGTGCGCCTCGCGAGAGAGCCCGCCCAGCTCGAGCATGTCGCCGAGCGCCACCAGCAGCCGGGCCCCCCGCGCCGCCGCGAGCTCCCTCGCCGCAGCCAGCGCCGCCCTCACCGCCCTCGGGCTCGCGTTGTAGGTGTCGTCGAGCACCAGCGCCCCCCGCAGCGACAGCGGCTGCAGCCGCCCGGGGACCGCCGACACCGCGCCCAGCGCCTTCGCCGCCGCGACGAGCTGCTCGGGAGAGGCCCCGAGGGCCGCGACCGCGCAGAGGGCCGCGGCGATGTTGGTCGCCGCCGAGGCGCCGACGAGCGGGGTCTCGACGGAGAGCTCGCCCACCGGGGAGAGCTCGGGCGACACGGTGAAGGTGAGCGACGCGCCGCCGTCGGGACGCAGCGCGCGGGACGAGAGCGCGACGTGGGCCTCGGGGGTGGTCCCGAAGAGCCAGCGGGCCCGGTCGGCCAGCGCGCGGGACATCTGCGACGCCGAGCGGGGCTCGTCGGCGTTGCCCACCACCGCGACGCGGGCGAAGGCGAAGAGCGACCCCTCCTCCCGGGCGACCGCGTCGATGCTCCCGAGCAGCTCCGTGTGCGCGGCGTCGGCGTTGGTCACGAGCGCCACGTCCGGGCGCACCAGCGCCGCGATGCGGGCGATCTCCCCGGGGGCGTTGGAGCCGCACTCGATCACCGCAGCCCGGTGCGCGTCGGTGAGCGAGAGCAGCGTGAAGGGAGCGCCGATGAGGTTGTTGAGGTTGCCGACCGTCGCCAGCGTCTCGCCGTAGGCGGCCCGAAGCGCCGCGGCGGTGAGCTCCTTGGTGGTGGTCTTCCCCACCGCGCCGCTGATGGCGATCACCGGCAGCGGGCGATGCTCCCTGGCCCTCGCGAGGTGCGCCGCGCCGAGCGCCCCGAGGGCTCGCACGGTGTCCGTGACCACCACCGTGGGAAGGCCCGCCACGGCCGGAGCGCCCGCCTCGACCAGCGCCGCCACCGCGCCCTTCGCCTTCGCGGCCTCGAGGTGCGCGTGCCCGTCGAAGCGCTCTCCCCGCAGCGCCACGAAGAGCGTCCCCGCGGTGAGCGTCCGGGTGTCGCTGCCGACGCCCACCACCCGCGCGGCCGGATCACCCCTCAGCTCTCCCCCGGTCGCCGCCGCGACCTCCGCCAGGGTGAACGCCGCCTCGTTCGTCGGAACCACCGTCGCCATCGCTCACTCCCGTCGCGCGGGGGCCCGCGCCATCATCGCCTGCCGCGCCTCGTGCCGGTCGTCGAAGGGCGTCCGTATCCCGTGCGACTCCTGGTAGGTCTCGTGACCCTTGCCCGCGATCAGCACCACGTCGCCCGGCGCCGCGAGCGCCACCGCCGCCGCGATCGCCGCCCGCCGGTCGACCACCGCGAGGTAGCTCCCGCTCGGCGCGCCGGCCCCGTCGTGGGCGCGCATCCCCCCGGCGACGAGCCCGGGGACGGCGTCGTCCATGATGGCGCGAGGGTCCTCCGAGCGGGGGTTGTCGGAGGTGAGCACCGCGACGTCGGCCCCTCGCGCCACGGCCTCGGCCATGCGCGGGCGCTTCGCCCGGTCGCGGTCCCCGCCGCACCCGAACACGCAGATCAGCCTCCCCCTCGTGGTGAGCCTCAGCGTCGCGAGCACCCGCTCCAGCGCGTCGGGCGTGTGGGCGTAGTCCACCAGCACGTCGAAGCCCGGCCCCGCCCCGCCGAGGCGCACCGACTCCAACCGCCCCGGGGCGCCCGCCGCGTCGGCGAGCGCATCCGCCGCGCGGGAGAGCGGGAAGCCCAGCGCCCCGAGCGTGCCGAGGGCCGCGAGGAGGTTCTCGGTGTTGTGCGCGCCCAGCAGCGGAGAGCGAAGCGACACCCTGCCCTCCGGGGTGAGCACCACGGCGTCGATGCCCGACGGCGTCGCGCCGCCCCCCACCACCCGAAGTGTCGCCTCGGCGCCTCGGGCGGAGTAGGTCCACGCGCCGTGAAACGCCTCCGCGAGGCCGCGGCCCACCGGGTCGTCGACGTTGAGCACCGCGCTCCCCGGCGCGAGGTCGACGAAGAGCCGGCGCTTGGCGGCCACGTAGGCCTCGACGGTGCGGTGGAAATCCAGGTGGTCGTGCGTGAGGTTGGTGAACACCGCCACGCGAAAGCGCACCGCCTCCACGCGGCCGAGCGCCAGCGCGTGCGAGCTCGCCTCCATCACCGCGTGCGTCGCCCCGTGGTCGCGCATCGCCGCGAGGCGGCGGGTGAGCTCGTCGGACTCCGGCGTGGTGTGCGCCGCGTCCCACTGCAGTCCCCGGAAGCGGGACAATACCGTACCGAGTAATCCGCAGGGCGCGCCGAGGGCCTCGAGGGCGTGCTCGAGCAGCCAGGCGGTGGTGGTCTTGCCGTTGGTCCCGGTGATGCCGACGACGTCGAGGCTCCAGGTGGGGTGCGACCAGACGCCCCCGGCCGCCCAGGCCATGGCGCGGTCGACGTCCGGGGCGACCAGCGTCGGCACCGGCACGTCGAGCGGCGCCTCCGCGAGCACCGCGACGGCCCCGCGGGCCACGGCCTGCGCGGCGAAGGCGGCGCCGTCCGAGCGGGCGCCCCGGCGGGCCACGAAGAGGTCGCCCGGCTCGACGGCGCGAGAGTCGTGGCGCACGTCGGTGACGAACACGCTATCGTCCCCGGAGACCCACGAGCCATCGATCTCCAGCGACAGCGTCCGGAGCGATGCCCCCCGCGGAAAGGCCCCTGCACTCACCTGGGGATCTCCACCGACGCCGGCGTGTCGACCAGCACCGGGGTGTAGCCTCCCGCGGGCTCGAGCTGCACCCTCACCCGACGATCGGCGCCCACGGAGGTCCCCGCGGGCGGATCCTGCGACACCACGAGGCCGCTGCCCTGCACCTCGAGCTCGAGGCCCAGGGGCTGGGCGCGCCGCACCGCCTCGCGCACCGAGAGGCCCAGCAGCGAAGGCGCCGCGCCCGCCGTCGGAGCGGCGTTGGGCGTCGTCGGCCCCTGGGCGGCCCTGGCCTGCGCGGCCAGCACCCGCTCGGGCCTCGGGGGCAGCCGGGCCAGGTCGTCGCGCCCGACGTGGGCCGCGGGCAGCGCGCCCAGGTAGCGCAGCGACTGCTCCATCACCCGGCGAAACACCGGCCCCGCGATGGCCGCGCCGGAGTGCTGAAGCTGCGGCTCGTCGATGATGACGGTGATCGCGAGGCGAGGGCGCTCCGCCGGGGCGAAGCCCACGAAGCTGCTCACCCAGCGGTTGGGGTCGTAGCCTCGGGCGTGGAGGTTGGCCTTCTGCGCCGTGCCGGTCTTGCCCGCCACGCGCACGCCCGGGATGGCCGCCTCGGTGCCGGTGCCGCCCTCCTCGGTGACGGCGGTGAGCATCTCGGCCAGCAGCCGCGCGGTCTCCGGGCGCATCACGGCGCGACCCTCGCCGGGGGGGTGGTCCTCGACCAGGGCGCCGGTGGCGTCGGTGATGCGGGTGACCAGCAGCGGCGGCATCAGCCGGCCCTGGTTGGCCACCGAGCCCAGCGCCTGCGCCATCTGGATCGCCGTCACGTTCACGCCCTGACCGAATGCCACCGTCGCCACCTCGGCGTCCACCCAGCGGGTCTGCCCGAAGCGCGCCCTGGCCTCGCCCGGCAGCGGGATCTCCGTGCGCTCGCCGAAGCCGTAGCGCCGCAGCACGCGCTCCAGGCCGTCGGCGCCGAGGGCCGCGCCGATCTGCGCCGCGCCGATGTTGCTCGACCGCGCCAGCACCTGCATGGGCGTGAGCCAGGTGTCCGGGTGCGTGTCGTGGATGGTCACCCGGCCGATGGAATACGACCCGCCGTAACAATTGATCTGCTGCCCGGCGTCCACGACGCCGTTGTCGAGGGCGCCGCCGACGGTGAAGATCTTCATCGTCGAGCCGGGCTCGAAGCGCTCGGTGATGGCGCGGTTGCGCCGAGGCTCCATGTCCGTGCCCACGAACTCGTTGGGGTTGTAGGTCGGGTAGTTGGCGAGCGCGAGCACCTCGCCGGTGCGCGGATCGGTCACGATCACCGAGCCTCCGCGGGCCTCCACCGCCTGGCACTGGAGCGACAGCTCGCGCGCCGCGATCATCTGGATGGTCGAGTCGATGCTGAGCGTGACGTCCTCGCCCGCCATGCCCTCGCCGGGCCGGAGCCCCTCGGCGAACACCAGCGTCCCTCGCGCGTCTCGCACCCCCTGCACGTCGACGTGGCGGCCCTTGAGGTGATCGTCGAGCGAGCGCTCGAGGCCGTCGAGCGCGTCGCCGAAGGTGCCCACCTGCCCGGTGATGTGCGCGGCGTCCTCGCGCGCGGGGTACCAGCGGCGGCTCTCCTCCTCGAAGGAGACGCCCTCCACGCGGCTGATGTGCATCTCGGCCTTCACCTGCGCGAGCAGCGCCCGCACCGAGGCCACCTCCGCGTCGCTCAGGTGGTGCTTGAGCACCACGGAGCCCATCAGCTCCGGCGCGCCCGGGCGCTCCCTCGACACCGGCCGCGTCTGCTGGAGGCGGCGGCGCACGTCCTCGGCGCCCATCCCCACCAGCGGCGCGAGGCGGATCGCCAGCGAGCCCACGTCCACCCGGCGGTGCGAGCGGCCCTGCTCCCGGGCGAGCTGCCGCGGGCTCACGACGAGCGCCTGCGAGGGCACGCTCACCGCCAGCGGGCGGTGGTGCCGGTCGAAGATGGTCCCCCGGCGGGGCGCGAGGCGCAGCGCGGGCGAGTACTGCCGGGCGCAGTCGGCCTCGAGCGAGTCGTGGCGCTCGACCTGCAGGCCCCACGCGGCGGTGACGAGGCGGCTCGCCCCGAGGGCCATCAGGGTCACGAGCATCCCGATGCGCAGGCGCATCCAGCGGGCGCGGCGCGGCTCGAGGTTCTTCATCGCGGCCTCCCGCTGGCGCGCCCGGGGCGCAGCGAGCCGCCGACGATCAGCGTGGTCACCTGGTCGGGCTCGACCATGCCCCGCTCCGAGCGGCCGACGGCCATGAGCAGCCCGGGAGCGCGCTGCGCGCCGAGCTCCAGGCGGTACTGGTTGATCTGGCTGCGGAGCCGGGCGGACTCGGCGCGAGCGCGCTCGGCCTCGTAGCCGAGGGCGACGTTCTGGTTGCGCAGCGCGAGGTGCACCACGAAGGCCGACCCCGCGGAGAGGGTCACCATCCCGTAGAGGATCACGAAGCGGATGGTGGTCACTGCTCGCCCTCCTCGGCCCGGCGCACGGCCACGCGCATCTTGGCGCTGCGCGAGCGCGGGTTGCGGTCCCCTTCGGCCTCGGTGGGCTCCACCGGCTTCTTGGTCACAACCTGCCACGCAGGCTCGTCTCGCAGCGTGTGCTTCACGATGCGGTCCTCCAGCGAATGGAACGAGATCACCACCACGCGCCCCCCCTCCTTCACCAGCGAGGGGAGCGCGGCCAGCAGGCGCTCCAGCTCCCCGAGCTCGTCGTTTACCGCGATGCGTAAAGCCTGGAAGGTGCGCGTCGCGGTGTCGGGCTTGCCGAAGCGCGGCCAGCCCAGCACGCGGTGCACGGCGTCCGCGAGGTGCTTCGTGGTCTCCATGGCCCCCTCGTCGATGGCCCGCTTGATCGACCGGGCGATGGGCCGCGAGGCGCGCTCCTCGCCGTACTCGTAGATCACGTCCGCGAGCGCGTCGTCCTTGAGGCGCCGCACCAGCTCGTAGGCGGTCTCCTCCACGTCGTCGCCCATGCGCATGTCCAGCGGACCTTCGTGCCGGAAGCTCATCCCCCGCTCCGGGTCATCGAGCTGCGGCGAGCTCACCCCGAGGTCGGCGATCACCCCGTCGACCTTGCGTCCCGCGAGCGCCTCCGCGGCCCGGGAGAACGGAAGCTGGTGCAGCTCCAGCCGGTCGCCGTACCCCGCCAGGGACTCCCGCACCGCGGCGAGCGCGGCCGGGTCGCGGTCGAGGGCGATCACCCTGCCGTCCGGGCCGGAGCGCTCCAAGATCTCCCGGGTGTGCCCCCCCCGCCCCAGGGTGCAGTCGAGGTAGAGGCCTCCCGCGCGAGGCATCAGCGCGTCGCAGGCCACGTCCAGCAGCACGGTCTCGTGGGGTCGATCGCTCATCCGGCTGGGACTCACCGCATACCCGGAGCGCCCCGGTCAACCTTTCGACAGGACCGCCGCCCGTTGCCCGTGACCTCCGACCCCGCCACACTCCGCTCCCTCGTGAGCGACGCCGACGACCCGATCGAGACCGCCTGGAGCGCCCTCCTCAACGACTGGGAGAGCGACGACCGCCACCGCGCCTTCGTCGCCCTCGCGGCCTCGCTCCAGCGCCTGCCCGACGCCGCCCGCCATTACCGCGCGGGCCTCGACGACGCCGCCCGCGGAGCGCGCTCGAAGGCGGGCATCGACGCCGTGCTCCGGGTGGCCTACCTCGCGCTGTCGCCGCCCCCTCGGGGAGAGCACGAGATCACCCGCCGGGCCAAGGCGTGGCTGCTGCCGATGAGCGTCGCGATGGCGCTGGTGGTCACCACGCTGCTGACCTCGCAGGCGCTCCACCGCCCTGCGCTCTCGTCGCCCTGGGTGCTCGCGGCGGAGTCCCTCGCGGCGCTGCTGATCCCGTGGCACCGGCTCCGGCTGGGCGGCGAATGACCGGGGAGTTCGAGCGCATCGCCCGCCTGAGAGAACTCTTCGGCGCGCTCGCGCTGCCCGACCTCGGCATCGGCGACGACTGCGCGGTGCTCCACGACCCGCGCCCCCTGGTGATCACCGTCGACGCCTCCGTGGAGGGCGTCCACTTCGACCGCCGATGGATCTCCCCGCGCGACCTCGCGGCCCGCGCCGTCGAGGCCGCGGTGAGCGACCTCGCGGCGATGGGCGCCGCGCCGGGCGATCTCCTCCTGGCCTGGACGCTCCCTCGCGAGAGCCCCGACGAGCTGGTGACCGAGCTGGCCCACGGGGTGCTGCGGGTGACGCGGCGCCTCGGGATGCGGGTGGTCGGCGGCAACCTGAGCGCGGCCCCGGTGCTGTCGCTCACCACCACCGCCCTGGGGCGCGCGACGGGCCCCTCGCTGCGCAGGGACGGCGCGAGGGTGGGCGACGTGATCGCGGTGACGGGCCACCCCGGGGCGGCCGCGATCGGGCTGCGGGCGCTCATGGCGGGCCGCGGCGACGAGGGGGCTCTTACGGAGTTCGTAAACCGCTGGCGCTCCCCGACGGCCCGGGTCGACGAGGGCCGCTCGCTGGTCTCGCGCGCCCACAGCGCGATCGACCTGTCCGACGGCCTCGCGCAGGACGGCTCCCACATCGCCGACGCCTCGGGCTGCGCGCTGCTCATCGACTCCGACCGCCTGCCGGCGCTGCCCGGCCAGCGCGAGGCGGCGCGCGCCCTGGGCCTCGACCCCACGGCGCTCGCGCTCCACGGAGGCGAGGACTACGAGCTGCTCGCGAGCGGCCCCCCGGAGGCCTTCGACGACCGCTGGACCCTCATCGGCGAGGTGGTCCCTGGCGCCGGGGTGCTGGTGCTACGGGACGGCGCGATGGCCCCCCTCGCCGCGCTGGGCTGGGATCACTTCACCGCAGGTTGAGAGGGAGCGCTCCGCGGGCGGAGGGAGAGAGCTACCGGTCGGGACAGGCCAGGCCGTAGCGTTTGAGGGTCTTGATGACCTCTCGCCTCGGGAGGCCGAGCGCGCGGCCGATCTCCGCGATGTTGCCGTTGAGGCGCTTGTGGGTCTGCTCGACGTGGTCGCGCTCGAAGAACTCCACCAGCCGGTCGCGAGCGACCTTCGGGGGCGGCGGCTTGGGCCGGGCGTTGAGCGGCATCACCAGCGCGGCGCGGGCGCGGGCGAGGCCCGACTTGGGGAGCTGCAGCGGCGGGGCGTCGACCTGAAGCGCCTTGCCGATGAGCTGCCGGAGCTCGCGCACGTTGCCGGGGTACTCGCGGGCGAGCAGCCGGTCGAAGTCGTGGTTCTCGAAATCGAGCTCGGCGCCGCAGACCTCCCGGGCGAACTGGCGCACCAGCAGCGGGATGTCTTCGGCGCGCGCCCTCAGCGGCGGCACCACGATGCGCACCGCGGCGGCGTGGGGCACCAGCTCCTTGCGGAACCTCCCCTCGGCCCCTTCGCGGCGGATGTCGATGTTGGAGGTGGCGATGATACGCGCGTCGAGCACGCCCTCCTCGCGGCGCTCATAGAGCGACAGCAGGGCGGTCTGCTCGGCGGGGGTGGCCTTGTCGATGCGGTCGACGAGCAGCGTGAAGGTGTCGGTGCGCTGAGCGAGGCTGGAGAGCGTCGGGCGCTCGTGCGAAGGGAGCCGGAAGTCGATCGACGCCATCGGCGAGGCGGCGAAGCGCGAGCTCGCGTGGACGGCCCTCGCGATGAGGCTGCGCCCGGTGCCCGACTCGCCCTCGAGGATGATCGGGGCGTCGGAGGGCGCCACCCGCTCGAGCAGGGCGAAGAGCGTACGCATGCCCAGCGACTGCCCGAGCACCGGCCCGAAGCTGTTGCGCTCGCTCGGGGTGACGGGCACGGGGATGTCGCCGGAGAGGAGCTGGAGGGTGCTGCGACCGAGGCTCACCTCGGTGCCCATGGGGAAGACGCTGTGCTGCACCCGGGTCGAGCCGACGTAGGTGCCGCCGTCGCTGCCGAGGTCGCGCACCCGGATGCCGCCGGCCACCAGGGCGATCTCCAGGTGGTACTTGCCTACCTGCGGATCGCGCAGGATGAGGTCGTTGTCGGAGTGGGTGCCCACCAGGAGCGTGCCCGCCTCGAGCAAGGCCTCCCGCCCGCGGTCGGGCCCGCTGGTCACCCTCACGCGGACCCGACGCACGAGCAGATTGCCCGTCGCGTCGGTGCTGAGGATGCCGGTAAGCGGGGCGAAGCGCAGGGGGTTGGTGGCCCGCACCCGACCCGCGGCCTTGACCTGCGGATCGGAGTCGAGCAACTCCGCGCCCTCCTGCGGGATCACCTTCACGTCACACCCACCATCACCGCCACGGTTCAACGCACTCTCCCCACCCCGAACTCGAAGACAGGAGAACCTCCGGTGGGAGGCCCAACCCTCGACTGAAGCGGTACGAGCCCAAGCATAGCGACGACATCTGGGGAAGGCCATCCAAAGATTTGCGTCGCGGCTCCTCCAGTACTTTTGCATCACCCTCGCGCCTCCAGGCGATTGCGGCGTTTGCGATTGACAAGCCCGCGGAGCTCTCGCAAGTCGCTGCGCGCCGCAGGCTCGCGGCCCGCGAGAGCGGCCATGCAGGGAGTCACCACGCCGATGCCGCACGACGATCCGGGCCCGCAGCCCACCGACCGAGACGAGACCGGCGACGACCCCGGGGCGTGGCAGGCGCCGGCCCCGCTCGACCACGGCGCGGGGGTGGGCCGCGTGCTGCACCTCGACGCCTTCGCGGGCGTCGCCGGGGACATGATGGTCGCCGCGCTCCTCGACCTCGGCGTGCCGACCGCGGCCATCACCGGAGCGCTCGACGTGCTCCCGGTGCACGGCTACGAGCTCGCGCTGGCGCACCGCACCGACCACGGCGTGGTGGCGACGCGCTTCCTGGTGGACGTCACCGACCCGCAGCCGCACCGGCGCTACCGGGACATCCGCGCGATGCTGGAGTCCTCCTCGCTGCCGCCGGGCGTGCGAGACCGGGCCCTCGCGACCTTCGCCGTGCTCGCCCGCGCCGAGGGCCGGGTGCACCGGATGGACCCCGAGGAGGTGCACTTCCACGAGGTCGGCGCGGTCGACGCGATCGTCGACGTGGTGGCCGCGTGCGCCGGGCTCGACTGGCTCGGGGCCCGCGTCAACGCCGGCCCGCTGCCCATGTCCCGGGGCTTCGTGCGCGCCGAGCACGGGGTGCTGCCGGTGCCCGCGCCCGCGGTGCTGGAGATCCTGTCGGGCGTTCCCACGGTGGGCGCGGCGGTGCAGGGAGAGATGGTCACCCCGACCGGGGCGAGCCTCGTGCGCGCCAACGCGACGACCTTCGAGCCGTGGCCCTCGATGTCGCCGGTGGTGACCGGCTTCGGCGCCGGGACGAAGCGCTGGCCCGACCGCCCCAACCTCCTTCGCGTGGTGCTGGGCGACCCGACCCCGGCGGCGGAGTCGGCGAGCGCGCGCGACCGGGCGACCCACCAGGAGCTGCGCTGCAACCTCGACGACCTGAGCGCCGAGCTGGTGGCCGTGCTCACCGAGCGCCTGCTGCGCGAGGGCGCGCTCGATGCCTGGACCTCCCCCATCGGGATGAAGAAGGGTCGCCCCGGGGTGATGGTGACCGCCCTGGTGCGCTCGGCCGACCGGGAGCGCCTGGCCGGCGTGATGCTGGCCGAGAGCGGCTCGCTCGGGGTGCGCTGGAGCGGCGCCGAGCGGAGCGAGCGGCCCAGGGAGACGGTGACCGTGGAGACCGCCTACGGTCCGGTGCCGGTGAAGGTGGCGCGCAACGACGGGATGGCCCCGCAGGCGCACCCCGAGCTCGAGGCATGCCGCACCGTCGCCGCGCAGCACGGGGTCCCGGTGCGCCTGGTGGTCGCCTCGGCGCTCGGCGCCTGGTGGGTCACCCGGGGCACCTGAGCGCCAAGTTTGCTGGACACGATGTCCGCAGGCTAGCGTCGATGCCGGAATGCCCGTCGTCACGCCTCGGATCGTGATCACCCTCGCCGATGCGTTGCTTCGGGAGACTGTCCACGCCTCGCTCGCGTCCGTCGGGTGCCCCCTGGTCGACGCGGAGCAGGCCGGCGCCGACGACGTCGTGCACGTGATCGACGCCGACGCGCTGGTCCCGGGGCCGCACACCGGCGCTCCCCTGCTGGCCCTCAGCGCCGACGCCACCTCCGTCACGCGGGCGTTCGCGCTGGGCGCCGACGACGTGCTCCGGGTGCCCTTCGACCCGGGCGAGCTCGGCGCGCGGGTCGCACGCCTGCGTCAGCTGCGCGAGCGCGACCTCGACCTCCAGCGCCGCGCCCGCGACGCCCGCGTGCTGCTCGAGCTCACGCAGACCCTGACGGTGAACACCGACGCCCGGGAGATCCTTCGCACGGTGGTCTGCCGGCTCGCCGCGGTCGCCGCGGTCGACCGCTGCTCCGTGGTGCTCGCCCGCGACGATTACGAGCTCGGGTATGTCGTCGCCTGCAACGACGACCCCGACGCGCTCGACCGGCCCATCGACCTCGGGCGCTACCCCGAGATCCAGCAGGTGCTCGCGTCGCGCCGCCCGCTGCTCATCGACGACGCCCCGACGCACCCGCTGCTCGACGCCGTGCGCGAGCTGGTGAGCGGCACCCGCTTCCCCTACCTGGCGCTCTTCCCCATCGCGCTCGAGCAGCGGGCCTTCGGGGTGCTCTTCCTCCGCGCGAGCGAGTCGCGCGGGCGCCTCGACGAGCGCGAGCAGGCCCTCTGCGAGACCATCGCCAACGCCACCGCCGCGGCGCTACGCAACGCGCGCGAGATCCAGCGGCTGCGGGAGGAGCGCCTCGCGGTGAGCCACGCCCGCCTCGAGGCCGAGCGCCGGCTGCAGGTGCTCGAACCCTACGCCGACCTCTTCCTGGCCTCCGCCGACGGGATGGTCGTGGTCGACCTGGAGGGCCGCCCCCTCTACTCCAACCCCCGGGTCACGGAGATCTCCGGGTACAGCGCCGAGGAGATCCGCGAACTGAAGATGCGCGACGTGGTGCCGGCCGAGGACATGCCCCGCCTGCGGATGCTGCGCGACGCCTTCGCCCGCCGGGAGTACCCCTCGAAGTTCGACCTTCGCCTGCGCCGCCGCGACGGCGAGGTGCACACCCTCTCGCTCTCCACCTCCGCCGCGCTGCGCGACGAGAACGCCGTGATCATCACCGTGCGCGACGTCACCGCCGAGCGCTCCACCGCCGCGGAGCTCGCCCGCACGCAGAGCTTCCTCACGTCGCTCATCGAGAGCTCGCCCGACGCGATCGTGGCCGCCTCGCACACCGGCGCCGTGCTGCTGCTCAACTCCGCCGCCGAGCGCATCCTCGGGTGGTGCCGCGCCGACCTCGGCCCCGACGCGGTGATCGACAGCTTCTTCCGGGAGGGGCACTTCCAGGAGTACGCGCGGCGGGTGCACGGCAGCGTCGAGGGGCGCATCGAGGGCGCCCGCAGCGAGGTCATCGCGCGCGACGGCGAGGTCATCCCGGTGCTGCTCTCCGCCGGAACCCTCCACGCCGAGGGCCCCGGGCCCGGGATGGTGGTGATCTTCTCCGACCAGCGCGAGCGCCTGCGCATCGAGGAGCGCCTCGCCCGGGTGCAGTCCGAGCTGGGGCGCACCGAGCAGCAGTCGATGATCGCCGAGCTCTCCGGGGCGGCGGCGCACGAGCTCAACCAGCCGCTCACCGCCATCCACGGCCACGCCGAGCTGATCAAGCGGCGGGCGGGCGAAGACCCAGCGATGACCCGCAGCGCCGAGGTGATCCTCCGGGAGGCGGGGCGAATGGCGGACATCGTCCGGCGCCTGGGGCAGGTCTCGCGCTTCGAGACCAAGCCCTACGTCGGCACCGCGAAGATCCTAGACCTCGAGCGATCGGCCCCGGAGGCCAGAGGGTCGCAGAGCAGCCGGCCGCCCTCGGCGGAGTGATCCCTTGCCCGCGGGCGCGGGGCGCTGTAGGACTGCGCGGCTGTCGAGCGTGTGCCCGTTGCACGTCGGCCGCGCCTGAGGAGACCGAACGATGGCACGAGTAACCGTTGAAGACTGCCTGGACAACGAGGACAACCGCTTCGCGCTGGTGATCCTCGCCTCCAACCGCACCCGCCAGATCATGAAGGGCGCGAAGGTCCAGCTCGAGGCGCACAAGTACAAGAACAAGCCCGCCGTGCTCGCGCTGCGCGAGATCGCCGCGGGCCGCGTGCACTACGATCGGCCGTCGCGCGAGGCCGTCGACACGTACATCGAAGAGCTCAAGCAGCGCTTCGGCTGATCGACCCCCTGGGCGGCGTAGCGTCGCACCAGGGCCTTGGTCACGTCCCCGAGCGCCGACGCCTCCGCCAGCACCTCCACGAACTCCGGAAACTTCTCACCGAGCTCCACCAGCGCGACCGGCGACCCGCCGCCCGTGCGTTGGGCCTCCGCCGCCGCGCCTCGGTAGGCGAACTTACCCACCTCGGTAAGATATCCCACGTCGTCGGGCGCCGCGAAGAGCCCCGACCGGGCCAGCGCCGCGTCCCCGGTGGCGCAGAGCGCGTGCATCCGGACGCCGTCCTCGCAGGCCATCGCGTCGTCGAGCATCCACACCAGCGGGCGGTCGAGCAGCGCGGCCCCGTCGGTGCCGGCGCACGCGACCAGCAGGTCGGTCACATACTCCGTGGTCTCGGCCTCGGCGCCGACGCGCCGCCGACGCATCGCCTCGAGCACCATCCCCTGGAAGAACCCCCGCAGGTCTGCGCACGCCTCGATCGCCATCCAGTACCTCCTTCGAAGCACTCCGTCGGGCGGCCAGCAGCCCCGACCTGGGCGGCGATCGCACGGCGGATACCTCCCGAGTATGGGCTGCCCGCGTCACGCCCCGCACGACCTTGACGGGCGCGGGTCAGGCCCCGACAGGGAGCTCCCAGGGGCCGCGACGGGCCTGCCATCCAGCGCCTGGCAGTCGGAGAGCCCGAGTGCTGATCCAGCGGAATCGTTCATGTTCCTGACCGGACGATGTCGTGCGGTGGACCCCTTGACACCCCCCGATCGGGGTCTATGTTGCGCGCCGCTCCTGGCAGTCGAGGCCGGTGAGTGCCAGAAATCGCGCCCGGCCACTCTCCGCCTCAGGGAGGATTGGACGCCGAGCGGGGCTGGCACCAGCTTGCCCGACGACGGTCCAGGGGAAGGACTTCGACCCGGTGGCGATTTCGCGCCGAGCCGATTGGATCAACACCCGTTCACACCACAACCCACGATTCGAGGAGACAGCGTCATGAAGATTCGTCCACTGCAGGACCGCATCCTGGTCAAGCGCCTTGAGGCCGAGATGAAGACCAAGGGCGGGATCATCATCCCCGACTCCGCCAAGGAGAAGCCCATCGAGGGCCAGGTCATCGCCGTGGGCGCGGGCAAGGTCGGCGACGACGGCAAGCTCCGCCCCGTCGAGGTCAAGGCCGGCGACAAGATCCTCTTCGGCAAGTACTCGGGCACCGAGGTGAAGATCGACGACGTCGAGCACCTGATCATCCGCGAGGAAGACGTCCTCGGCGTGATCACCAGCGACTGATCCGTCTCTTCACACTTCAAGACTTCAAAAGACTTCACAGGAGAATCCAAAGATGGCCGCCAAGGAAATCGTCTACACCGAAACCGCCCGCAAGCTCGTGCTCAACGGCGTTGATGCGCTCGCCAACGCCGTCAAGGTCACCCTCGGCCCCAAGGGTCGCAACGTGGTGATCGAGAAGTCCTTCGGGTCCCCAGTGGTGACCAAGGACGGCGTCACCGTCGCCAAGGAGATCGAGCTCGAGAACCGCTTCGAGAACATGGGCGCCCAGATGGTGCGCGAAGTGGCCTCGAAGACCTCGGACACCGCGGGCGACGGCACCACCACCGCCACCGTGCTCGCCCAGGCGATCTTCCGCGAAGGCTCGAAGCTGGTCGCCGCGGGCCACAACCCGATGGAGATCAAGCGCGGTATCGACAAGGCCGTCGAGACCATCGTCGCGGCGCTCAAGGACCTCGCCAAGAGCACCAACGACAAGAAGGAGATCACCCAGGTCGGCACCATCTCCGCCAACGGCGATGAGACCATCGGGACGCTCCTCGCGGACGCCATGGAGAAGGTCGGCAAGGAGGGTGTCATCACCGTCGAAGAGGCGAAGAGCGCGGACACCACGCTCGACGTCGTCGAGGGTATGCAGTTCGACCGCGGCTACCTCTCGCCCTACTTCGTGACCGACGCCGAGCGCATGGTCGCGTCGCTCGAGGATCCGTACATCCTCATCTCGGAGAAGAAGATCTCCAACATGAAGGACCTCCTGCCGGTGCTCGAGAGCATCGCCCGCCAGCAGAAGCCGCTCCTCATCCTCGCCGAGGACGTGGAGGGCGAGGCCCTCGCGACGCTCGTCGTCAACAAGCTCCGCGGCACCCTCCAGTGCGCCGCCGTCAAGGCCCCGGGCTTCGGCGACCGCCGCAAGGAGATGCTCAAGGACATCGCGATCCTCACCGGCGGCTCGGTCGTCGCCGAGGAGCTCGGCACCAAGCTCGAGAACGTGACCCTCAGCGACCTCGGCCGCGCTCGCCGCGTCAAGATCGACAAGGACAACACCACCATCATCGACGGCGCCGGCTCGGCGGACGCGATCAAGGCCCGCGAGAAGGAGATCCGCGGCCAGATCGAGAACACCACCTCGGACTACGACCGCGAGAAGCTCCAGGAGCGCCTGGCGAAGCTCGCCGGTGGCGTGGCCGTGATCAAGGTCGGCGCCGCCACCGAGGTCGAGATGAAGGAGAAGAAGGCCCGCGTCGAGGACGCGCTCAACGCGACCCGCGCGGCCGTGGAAGAGGGCGTCGTCCCGGGCGGCGGCGTGGCGCTCATCCGCCTGTCGGCCTCGCTCGACGCGCTCCAGCTCAACGACGAGCAGCGCTTCGGGGTGCAGATCATCCGCCGCGCCATCGAGGAGCCCCTCCGCCAGATCAGCGCCAACGCCGGTCGCGAGGGCTCGATCGTGGTCAACAAGGTCCGCGAGGGCACCGGGTCGTTCGGCTACAACGCCGCGACCGACACCTACGGCGACATGCTGGAGATGGGCGTCATCGACCCGGCCAAGGTCGTCCGCTGCGCGCTCCAGAACGCCTCTTCCGTCGCGGGCCTGATGCTGACGACCGAGGCGCTCGTCGCCGAGCGTCCGAAGGACAAGAAGGACAACGGCGGCGGTGGTGGCCACGGCGGTCACGACCACGGCGGCGGGATGGACTTCTGATCGAAGTCCTCCGCTGACCTCCAACCCGTAAGGTCTCGCTCGGCGCCCCGCCTGGATTCACCTCCAGCGCGGGGCGTCGGCGTTGTGGCGTTGTTGTATCCACCGGGGCCGTTGTTCTACGGTCCGCTCCCTCCCATGCGCTTGCATCATCTCGCCCTGGCCGCCGCGGTGGGCGCCGCGGCCTGCGAGGGGACCGCCCCCGCCCGTCCGGCAGCCCGCACCATCGCCAGCGCGCGCCGCAGCGCCCCCCGCGCCGGACGCCGTGGCGCCAACGCCCCGTCGCCCCCCGCGGTCGACTCGGTGGCGCGCTGCCCGGAGGAGACCTTCCGCACCCTCTCCCGCTACCGCGCCGGGCGCACCGTGCACTTCGGCCCGTTGTGCACCGAGGTCTTCCGCGGCCGCTTCTCGGCGGTGATGGCCACCGGCACCGCGGACGAGGCCTCCGACGTCTGGGTGCTCTTCCACGACCCTCGCGGCGACGAGATCCACCGGGTGCGCCGCTGGCCCGTCGGGGCCCGCATCGCCTTCGGCCGCATCGCCCAGGGGTGGGTCTACCTCCTCGGCCGCACCGTCGCGACCGAGGACATGCCCGCCAACACCAACGTGCTCACCATCTTCCCGCTGCCCCGGCCTGGCGGCGGCGCCCCGGAGGTGGGGCTGCTCTCTCCGCTCGAGGCGGGGCTGCTGAGGGCGAGCGACGTCGACGACCTCGACCGCCGGCTCACCTTCGAGATGCCCCCCGCCGACCCGTCCCCTCAAGAGGCCGAGCGCACCGTGCGCGCCATCGCCGAGGGCGGCCCCAACACCCTGCTCGATCACCTCACCCCCGAAGGGGCGCCGACGCTGCGGGCCTGGCAGGTGGGCGCCTTCCAGGAGTCGGACTACGTGTCGCCGCAGGGCGACCCGACCAGCCCCCACCTCGCTCGCGCGGTGGCCCTCCTGCGGGAGCTCTCGCAGTCCATGGACTGCTCCGCGGGCGACCGCTGCATCGGGCGGCCCGCGCAGGCGCTCGGCCGGGGCGCGATCCCTCCCACGCAGGTGATGCTCCTCAAGGACGGTCAGCGCGTGGTGGTGGCGGCCCTGCTCGCCGAGGCGGGAGCCCCCCACGAGGAGGCCGGCCGCGTCACCCCGTGGGGCGCCGAGCGCATCGACGACGCCGACGATCGCTCGCTCGCCGAACGCTTCGCCATGGACGGCGCGGTGGTCGGCCCGGTGGTGGGCGCCGCCCGGGGAGAGGAGCGCGTGGTGGCCTTCGAGGTGGGCGTCGCCAGCGGCGGGCGCGAGGTGCGCGCGTACGTGATCGCGCCCGGTCGAGCGCCCAGGGCCTACGTCGACCGGAGCCTCGGCGAGGTCACCGGCGACCGCACGCTGCACCTGCGGGACTTCGAGCGCGACGGCGGCTTCGAGCTCATCTCCACCGGGCAGCACCGCGACGGCGCCACGGTGGTGAGCATCGCGAGCCAGGCCGCCCCTCGCTCCGTCGCCCAGCACGCCCTCACGCACCGGCTCGACATGCTCCGCGTGGCCTTCAACCTCACCGAGATGCGCGCCATCGACGGCGCGCTGCGAGGCTACCGCCCCTCGCCCGCCGATCCGGAGACGGCGTGTGCCCTGCTCGAGCGCGTGGCGCCGCTGGAGCCCAGGGCCTTCCTCGCGGCCACGGGCGGGACGCTCGCGGTGATCCCCTACCGGGAACCCGGGCAGCCGCTTCGGGGCGAGCCCCGGAGGCTGGCGCGCCGAGAGCTGGGTGACCCGCGCTCGGTGCTCGGCATCTTCGCGGGGCAGCGCTGCGGCGAACTGCGCTGCGACTGGCCCCAGAGCCTCTGCCACCTCGCCGACGACTCCCGAGAGGGCGTGCTCTGGTTCGGGGACGGCGGACGGCGCATCGCCGCGGTGTCCCTCCAGACGCCCTGAAGGGCCCTCGGCGACCCAGTCAGGGCGTCGGGGTCCATCGCGGGGGCGCGATGGGGAAGGTGAGCGAGGGCTCCCAGCTCGGCGCCCCGAAGGGCGCGATGCGCACCCGGCGCACCGCCTCGTCGAGGCAGGGGCCCATCGGGGCCTCGGCGAAGATGCCCCGGAGGCGCAGGTGCACCACCGCCCCGGTGGCGCCGTCGAAGCGCGGAGCGATCGTCACCGAGCGCGCCTCGACGCCCTCCACGCAGTCGGCCACGGGGCCCCGCAGCGTCGACATCAGCCGCGACAGCACCGCTCCCCCAGGGACCGACGGTCGCGACGGCGGGGCCGACGCGTCCATCACCGCGCGCTCGACCTGCGCGGGACGAGCGGGAGCGCCGAGGTCCGTCGTCGGCGTGAGGCCAGCGTCCACTGCGGGATGGAGCTCGGGGGCGAGCAGCGCTCCGGCGTCGAGCACCGGCGCCACCGGAGGGATCTCGAGCGCGGGGGCCGCGGCGTTGCGGGCGCGCAGCGTGGCCCTCAGCTCGTCGGAGGCGCGGGCGATGTAGAGCAGGCCCGTGGTGACGCACACCGCCGCGATCACCGTCGAGACGGCCAGGAGCCGCGCGGCCTGGGCGAAGACCTGCGCCGCGTCGGGGGTGACCGGGGGCGGGATCGACGACACCGGAGCGAGGTCCGAAGGGAGGCGGCCGGGCGAAGGGAGCCTCGAAGGCGAGAGCGGAGCCGAGGGAGCGGAGCTCCTCGTGGGCGCGGGGGTGGCGCGGGGCGCGGCGCGGGGCGGCTCGACGACCAGGCCCGAGGCCGAGGTGACCCGCGACGAACGCTCCCTCGAAGGGAGGGGCGAGACCTGCGTGGGCTGGTCGGCCAGCAGGATGTCCATGTGGCCCGCCTGGTCGCGGATCGCGCTGGCGATGGGCTGGAGGTCGCGAGAGGAGAGGTCGATCGCTTCGTTGTCGAAGGACTGCAGCGCCGAGGAGGGGAGCTCCGTGGGCTCTGACTCGCGGCCGGTCGCCTGCTCGGAGCCGACGGCAGACTGGCGGGGCGCCACGGCGTTTGGACCGAGCGAGAAGCTGCCCCCCGGGAGCGTGCGCTTGGCGGAGACGAGCCGGGCGGAGGCCACCCCGCTGCTCTCGGCCCCGAGGTCGGGAGCGAGGGGAGAGGGCGGGATCTCCGGCTCGACCGCGAGCTCGCGGGACTCCGGGAGGGGGGAGGCGCCGGAGCGGCGGGCGTCGAGCTCCGCGAGCATGGCGCCGTAGTTGCCGTACGAGGGCGTCGGCTCGGCGACGTCCGAGATCGAGAGGTCGACCCCGATCTCGGCGCTCAGCTCCGAGAGCAGGGACTCGGGGCCCGGGAGCGTGAGGCGCGCCGAGGCGTCGGGTTCGAGGGCGCGCAGCAGGTCGCGCGCGAAGGCCTGGACGGTGGAGTACCCCTCCCCCCGCGCCACCCCGAAGGCGCGCTCGAAGACCGCGTCGACCCCGATGGCCATGTCGTCGCGGTGGAGCGAGATCGTCGGGAGCTGCTCGCGGCGCAGGGCCGCCGAGAGCTCGGCGGCGGAGGCCTCGCCGAAGGGCAGGTGGCCCGTGAAGAGCTCGAAGAGCAGCGTCGCCAGGGAGAAGACATCGAGCGCCGGGGTCGGCGGGAAGGCCAGCTCCTCGGGCAGGAGGTAGCCCGGCTGGCTGCACGCGAGCACGGTGCGGTCGGTGACGAAGCCCGCGGTCACCAGGGCGTGCAGGTAGCCGCACTCCTCCAGGTGAACCTCGCCCTCCTCGTCGAGCACCACGCGCTCGGGGACCAGGGCCCGGTGCAGCACCGGCGGGCTCTGCGAGTGCAGCACCTCCAGGATGCGGGTGATCCCCTGGAGCACCTTCGATCCGAGCCTCGCGGAGCGGTCGGAGCCCGAGGCGATGATCTCCCGCAGCGAGCTCCCCGGGCGGCGGGCGGAGATCACCACCGGCCCCGACTCCGCCGCGTCGAAGGCGATGATGCGGGGAATGCCCGGATGCTCGAGCATCGTGAGGCGCTCCATCTCCAGCCCGAAGACGTGCGCCGCCCGCTCGGAGCGAGCGATCACCGCGCTGTGCGCCGCCCACACGGTGAACACCTCGCCGGGCTCGCGGCCTCGCGCCAGGTAGACCGCGGTAAGCCGGTCGTGGCGCAGTCGTCGATCGATCACGCAGCGCCCGAGGATCGACTCGCCCCGCTTGAGCTCCCCGGGGATCGCCGTACCTGGCTGACTCGATCGCAGCGTCAAGAATGCCTCGGGGTCATCCTCGCCCGATGTCCGGGGAGCGCGTCAACTTCTGGCATCGGAGACATTACCTCGGATCGTAAGCCGGGGCCGACGTGCCTTCGACCCTCGGCGACGCGACGCCCACCCGACCGACGCCGCCGCTTCCTCCCGGGGCCCTGCGCTCGGGCCGGTCGATGCTCCCGCAGCTGCACACGCCGCCGACGCCGCCCGGCGAGCGCACCCGGTCGGCGCCGAGCGTCACCCGGGTCGCCGCCGCGAGGCGCACCGCGCCGCCCGATCCGCCGCCGCCGCCGCCCATGCCGCAGCCATCGCCCATGCCGCAGCCGCGCTGGTTGCCGTCGAGCCCCTCGCTCCCGGCCGCGGTGATCGCCCCGTGGACCTCCGCCGCGCGCCCCGCGCGGAGCCACACGATGCCTCCGCCGTTGCCTCCGCCGCCGGGCGTCTCGCCGTCCTCGTCGCCGCCCCCTTCGCCCCCGGCGCTGCCAAGCTGCATCTCCTCCGAGAGGTCGGCGCCGCCGTAGGCCCCGCCTCCGACGCCACCCGGGTTGGGGCAGCCCGCGGCGCACACCCCGCCGTCGGTCTCCGCCTCGCAGTCGCCCTCCGCCCCGCTCGCGCCGACGCCTCCGTAGGCCCCGCCGCCGCCCGCGCCGCAGTCCGCGCCCGCTCCTCCTCCTCCGCCGCCCCCTCCGTTGGCCGGTCGACCCGCGGACCCGACGCCCGTCGGCGACTCGCCCGCAACGCCCGACTGGCAGCGGTAGAGCCCCGCCCCGCAGGCGTGCGACGCGCCTCGAAAGCCCCGCCCGTCCATGGTGATGCGCCCCTCGATCACCGCGTCGCCCGCGACGTCGACGGCGAGGATGCCGCCGTGGCGGCCGTTCCACTCCGGGGCCGAGAGCGAGCCGGAGACGGAGACATACAGGTTCGTGTATTCCTGGACCAGCACCGCCTGCGCCCTCGCCCCGGCCGACGTGTCGGTCGTGTACCCGCGGCTCAGCGCGGCCTCGAGGGTGAGGCTCCCCGGCTCCGCGGCGACCACCCGGCGGAGCTCGTAGCGCCCCGCGTCCCCGGCCCTCGACTGCGTCTGGTGGATGAGCACCCGCGCCCCCACCGGGAAGGCGCCGATGGTCTCTCCCAGCCACAGCGTGGTCGAGCCCGCCGCGCCGCTCACCGCCGCGCGCGCCGTGTTGATCACCGTCGCCCCGGAGATCACCGTCGCCCCGGCGCCCGCGACGCAGGTCCCTCCCGCGCACGCCACGCCGGGGGGGCAGTCGGCGTCGACGAAGCACTCGCCGCAGGTGTGCCTCACGGGGTCGCAGCGCCTCGGCCGGGAGCCCGCGTCGCCGCCGCCGACCGGGGCGCAGTCGCGGTCGTCGAGGCAGCCGTCCTGGCAGGTCTCGGTGGAGGGATCGCAGTATCGACGGAGGGGACAGGTGTCCGGGGAGGAGAGGCACCCGACGCAGCGGCCCGTCGTCACGTTGCACAGCGGGCGGCCAGGGTCGGCGCAGTCGTCGTTCTGGACGCAGCGCGCGGGCGCGTCGAGCGGCGGAGCGACGGCGTCAGCGACGTCCGGGTGATCGGCCTCCGGCGCGTCGGGCAGCCCCACGTCGGGCTCACCGGCGTCGGCGTCGAGCGCGCTGGCGTCGGGCTCACCCCCATCGGACGCGTCGACGTCGGGGGCGTCGGGGGCGACGGAGGAGTCCGCGGGGGCGGAGTCGATGGCGCCGTCGCCGCCGATCACCGCGACGCCGAAGCGCACGCACCCGTTGCACATCGCCGCCAGGAGTCCCGCGAGGGCGATGCCCCGCGCCGTGAACGACGAAACCATCACAGAGGTTCTCTCCGTCTCTGAAGCCGTAAGACCCGCTGATCCAAGCGTGCGGAATCCTACTGCAACTGATCTTGCGGCGTAGCGAATGTTGGTGCGGGCGACGCGCTTGGTGGATCATCCCCGGCACTGACGCCGGAGCCCCTTGTGAGCGCCCGACGAGGAGGAAGGTCCGTCATGCCGAGGCACGCCCCCGTGGCCAACATCGCGCGCTGGGTGGTGGCGATCACCCTGGTGGCGCAGCCCGCGCGGGCCCAGGTGCGCGACCGCTTCGCCGCGCGCTTCGAGCTCGGGGCGGGTTCGATGCTCTCGACCGTCCAGCGCAACGACGACGCGAGGGACTTCGGCGTGGGGCTGCACGGCGGGCTTCGCCTCGCGTGGTCGCTCACCGACGCCCTCGCGGTGCAGGCCTCGCTCTCCAACTGGGTCTTCCCCTCCCGGGGCGGAGGGGAGGCCGGCTGGGTCTTCGCTCCGATGCTGGGCGTGCGCTTCGAGCCCTCGCTGGGCTCCGTCGGCCAGGCCTTCCTCGACGGCAACCTCGGCCTCGGGATGACCGGCGACGAGCGCGCCCTCCAGGTCGACGTCGGGGTGGGCTTCGAGTTCGTGGTGTCGCCCTCGCTCTCCGTCGGCCCGGTGCTGCGCTACGGCCAGACGGTGCAGCCCGACACGCGAGGCGACGGCCAGCCCGAGCCCTACCCCGACGACGCCCGGTACCTGCTCGGAGGGCTCTCGATCTCGCTCCGCACCGCCGTCGAGCCCGAGGTCCAGGAGATCGAAGCGCCGAGGCTTCCGGCGCAGCCTCCCTCGCCTCCGGTGCTGGCGCGTGACACCGACGGCGACGGCGTCCCGGACTCCGAGGACCTCTGCCCGACGGTCGCCCCGGGCGAGCGCCCCGACGGGTATCGCCGCGGCTGTCCCGTGCGCGACCGCGACCAGGACGGCGTCTCCGACGACCGGGACATCTGCGTCGACGTGGTGCAGGGCCCCGAGGCCGACCCGATGCGCCCGGGCTGCCCAGCGCCCGACTCCGACCGCGACGGCGTCGCCGACCACGCCGACGCCTGCCCCGAGGTCGCGCCGGGCGCCATCGCCGACCCGACGCGGCCCGGCTGCCCCGATGGAGACCGCGACGGCGACGGGTACCCGGACTCCCGAGACCGCTGCCCCGCGCAGGCCGAGACCTTCAACAACCTCACCGACGAGGACGGCTGCCCGGAGGTCCAGGCCCCGACGGTGGAGATCCGCTCGGGGATGATCGAGCTCCAGGGCAACCCGGTGAACTTCGTCCCCGCGAGCGACCGGATCATCGGTCGGCGTAGCTTCGAGATCCTCGACGCGCTGGTGTCGGTGCTGCGCGCCCACACGGAGATCACCCGGGTGGACATCCACGGCCACACCGACGACCGCGGCGACCGGGCCACCAACCTGGAGCTCTCCGCGCGCCGGGCCCGCGCCGTGCGGGCGTACCTGGTCGGCCACGGGATCGCCCCGGAGCGCGTCGAGGCCCACGGCTTCGGGCCCGACCGACCCATCGCGGACAACGCCCGCTCGGAGGGGCGCGCCACCAACCGTCGCGTGGAGGTGCATATCGTCACCGTGCTCCCGGGCGCCGCGACGCCACCCCGCTGACCTCGCACGTCCCGTGCACTTCTTCCGTCGCGCAGGAACCTTCGTCGCTCCGTCGCGTCTGAGCCCCATCGATGTTTCATACGGCCCGTCCCCCCAGCGCCCACGCCTTTCGCGCCGCGTTCTCGCGCTGGCGGGGCGCCGTGCACCGGGCCCACCTCCTCGCCTGGGGCGCGCGCGGGGCGTGCCTCGGGGCGCTGTTCGCGGCCGCCGGTGCCACGGCCGCGTGGGCGAGCGGACACCCCGGGGCGGCGCTCGGCGCGGTCGCGGCGGTCCCTCTCGGCGCGATGGGGGGCGCCGGTCTCGCTCGCAGGCGGCGCTGGGACGACACCGCGGTCGCCCTCTACCTCGACGCCCGGGGGGGCAGCGCGGAGGTGATCACCACGGCGCTCCAGGCGACCGGGGGCCTGCCGGGTGAGGCCGGCGAGCACCTGCGGAGGGAGGCGCTCCTCGCGCTGCGGGCGCTCGACGGGCGCTCGCTGCCCCGGCTGCGGGCGCGGTGGCCCATCGCCGCGGCGGGGCTCTGCGCGGTCGCGCTGGCGATGTCGTTCGTGCCGCGAACGATCCCCGCGGCGCCGAGGGCGGCGGCCGCCGACCCGGAGGGGGAGCGGGTGCAGATCGACGCCCCCGAGGGCTGGTCGGCGGTGGAGCAGCTCTCGCGACTCAGCACCCCCGACGCGCAGCGCGCCCAGCGGCTGCAGGCGCTCTCGGCCGAGGCCCGGCGGCTGCGTGAGCAGCTGATGACGGGGACGGCCCAGCGCGAGGCGATGACCGCGGCGGAGCGGCTGAGGGCGGCGGTGGCGGCGGAGCGCTCGAGGCAGTGGGAGGGCGCGGCGGAGCGGGGGGTGCAGCGGGCCGCCGGGGCGCTGGCCAGGATGGGCTTCGAGGGGGCCGCGCAGGCGCTGGCCGCGAGGGACCTCGAGGGGCTCGACCGGGCGATGGAGCGCCTCGCCAACGCCCGTGAGGAGGCCGACCGACAGAGGGCCCGGGAGGCGCTCCGGGAGGCGGCGGATGCGGCCGCGGGCGCCGGGGCCGAGGAGCTGGCGGCGGAGCTGCGGGCGGAGGAGCAGCTGCTGCGACGGAGGGCCGACCGCAACCGGCTGCTGAGGGCGCTGGCCGAGCAGATCGGCGGGAGCGAGGACGTGCGCCGGGCGGCCGAGCACCTGGAGCGACTGCCCTCGGACGAGAGCGCGCGGGACCTGGCCGAGGCCATGGAGCGGGCCCTCGCGTCGCTGACGCCCGAGGAGCGCGATCGGCTGGCGGCGAGGATGCGGCAGGCGATGGGCCGCGCGGCGCAGGCCTCGAGGGCGGGCGAGATGGACGGCGAGTCCGGGGCCGGGGCTCAGGGGTCGATGAGCGCGGAGGACATCGCTCGGCGGCTGAGGGAGTTCGCGCAGTCGGAGGGCGAGGGCGACGCATCGGGCGAGGCGCAGTCGGGGAGCCCCGGGGGCGGAGTGCCGATCCCGATGGGGGGCGGCGCAGCGCGGTCGATGCAGGGGAGCCTCGACCGGGCGAGCGAGGGGATGGACCGGGCGGTGGCGCAGCTCCGCGCTCCGGGCGGGCGCGACGAGGGAGAGGGCGGCGCCGGGCGCGGCGGTGGCGCGGGCGAGCACGGCGGATCGACGGCCGCGGTGGACACGGCCCACGGGCTGCGAGCCCGAGCGAGAGGCGCGGTGCGAGGATCGGGCATGGCGGGCGGCGCGGTGCAGCGGGTGGCCGGGAGCGCAGGGGGCGTCGCGCGGACGCTGCGCACCGGGGCGCTCCAGGGGGCCGCGGCGGAGGAGCTCCGAGGGGTCGACCGGTCGGACATCCCCGCGGAGTACCGGGAGCAGGTCAGGACCTACTTCCAGCCATGACGACTCACGACGACGCGCGAGGAGCGGAGAGCCCATTGAGCGACGATACGAAGGGACCCATCGGAGAGCGCCTCCGCGACGCGGCGGTGGCCCTCGACCGGCTGCGAGGAGCGATCGGCGAGGTGATCGTCGGGCAGCGCGCGGTCGTCGACCATGTGCTCGTCGGGCTGCTCGCGGGCGGGCACGTGCTGCTGGAGGGAGCCCCCGGCGTGGGCAAGACCTCGCTGGTGAGGGCGCTGGCCGACGGCGTGGCGCTCCGCTTCGGTCGCATCCAGTTCACGCCCGACCTGCTGCCCGCGGACATCCTGGGCGCCCAGGTGCTCACCTCCACCCCCGAGGGGGCGCGCGGCTTCGCCCTGCACCGCGGCCCGATCTTCTGTCAGGTGCTGCTGGCCGACGAGATCAACCGCGCCTCGCCCCGCACCCAGAGCGCCCTCCTCGAGGCGATGCAGGAGCACGCCGTGACCCTGGCGGGGGAGCGCCACCGGCTGGGTCCGCCCTTCTTCGTGCTGGCCACGGAGAACCCCATCGAGATGGAGGGCACCTACCCCCTGCCGGAGGCGCAGCTCGACCGCTTCCTGCTGAAGGTGCTGGTGCACGAGCCCTCGGAAGACGACCTCGTCGCCGTGCTCACCCGCACCACCGGCTCGCTCCCCCAGGCCGTCCCCCAGGTGCTCGACGCCGACACCCTCCACGGGCTCCAGTCCCTCTGCCGCGAGATCGCCGTCTCCGACGCGGTCGCCCGCTACGCCGCCCGCCTCGTGCGAGCGAGCAACCCCGCCTCCCCGGAGGCTCCGGCGCTGGTGAAGCGCGCGGTGCGATACGGGGCGGGCGTCCGCGGGGCGCAGGCGCTGGTGCTCGGCGGGCGCGCCATGGCCTTGATGGACGGCCGCGCCCAGGTGGGCTTCGCCGACGTGGCCGCGGTGGCGCCGGCGGCTTTACGTCACCGGGTATTGCGCTCCTACGAGGGCGAGTCCGACGGGGTCAGCCCGGACGCCGTGGTGCAGGCGCTGCTCGACGCGGTGCCCGCGAGGCCCGAGGCCGTGGAGCGCGCGCTACGGGAGCGGGACCGTTGAGTCACCGGGCGGCCGCGGCCTCGCTGGGGTGCGTGCTCGCGCTCTCCCGCGCCGCGTCCGCCGGGGTCACCCTGGAGGTGCGCCCGCTCTTCGGCGAGACCTGCCTCCCGTCGGCGGGCAGCGGAGAGCTGCGGGTGCGCGTGGAGAACACCGGGTCGCGCCCCCTGCGCGCCATGCTCGTGGTCGACGCGATGGCCCCGCGGGCCGACCGACCTCGCACCCGCCACGCCTGGACGGTGCGGGTGGGAGCCCGCGCGGAGGCGATGCTCTCGGTGGACACCCCGAGGCCGCTCGCGGGCGGGGCGATGACCTTCCGGGTGCTGGGCGAGGACGGGCGCACCCTCGCCACGACCTCGCTGGCGCTGCCCGGGGGCGAAGGGTCGATGATCCTCGACGCGACGCCGGGGCACCGCTTCGCCAACGCCCAGCGCGCCGGGGCGGGGGGGCTGCTCTCCGGCGACGTGGGCGGCGACGGGGAGTACGGCCGCGGCGGTCTCTTCCGTGCGCTCGGCGGAGCCTCGGAGCCCGCGGCCCTGCCCTACGCAGGGGTGACCTGCGCGGTCGAGCGACCGGCGGCGAGCGGGTCCCCGAGGCTGCCGAGGCTGGTGGCGGGCTACCGGGCGGTGGCCCTGGTGCTCCTCGACAGCGGCTCGCTCAACGGCCTCGCGCCGAGCGAGCGGCAGAGCCTCGCGGGCTACGTCGCCGAAGGGGGATCGCTCACGGTGATCGTACGGTCGCCGAACGACCTCCGACACCCGGTGCTGGGCGCCCTGGTGGGCGAAGGGGTCTCCGCCCTCCCGATGCCCGCGTGGTCCAGGGAGCCCGAGGTGATCGACCCCTGGAGGGTGCCGCGCGTGCCTCCGCAGGCCGCCACGCTGGCGGGGGCGCGCACCTGGGGCGGAGGCCACCTCGACCCTCGATGGCTCGCCGCCGTCGACCGCGGCGTCCCCGCCGGTACCCTGGGCGCCACGGCCCGCTACGGCGACGGCATGGTCCACCTGCTCTCCTGGGACCCTTCACAGACGGCCTCGCTGGAGGACCCCTGGTCCGCCCGCACGGTGCTCCAGCTCGCGGCGCACGCCGACCACCGCCGCGTGCCGCGCCTCTTCGCCCCGGAACCGGAGACCCTGCCCATACCTGCCCCGGTAAGATCCTTCCTCACGCCCTCGGTTCGCCCGGGCCTCGGTCTGCTCCGTGCGGGCGGCATCGTCGCCGCCTTCGCCTCGGCGCTGCTCCTCGCGGCCTGGATGACCCGCCTCCTCCGCGCCCGCTCGCTGCTCGCCCCGCTCTCCGCCGCGCTCACCCTCGCCGCCTGGGCGCTGCTCGCTCGGCAGGGCGGCAGCCACCGCGCGGCCCTGACCCAGTCCCGCACGCTCTCCGTGCTCGACGCCCCGTGGGGCTTCTCCATCGCGTCGGCGCGGCGCTTCCACATGGTCTACAGCGGCCACCGTCGGAGCCTCGCCATCCGCCTGGGCGGCCCCGAGCGCGTGGTGGCGGTCGATCCCACCGCGGGCCGCGGGCCCATCACCCGCCTCGTCGAAGCAGACACGGCCTACCTCCTGGGCCTCGGGGTGCTCCCCTGGACGCCCACCTTCGTCCGAGAAGACGGCCCGGAAGCGCTGCGCGGCGCGGTCACCCTGCACCGTGACCCGACCGGCGTGCTCTCGGTGCGAAACGGCCTGCCGTGGACGCTGCGCGAGGTGGTGCTCCTCGACCGCGGGAGCTCCTCGGGCTGGTCCTTCGAGGCGATTGCGCCGGGGCGCACCCGCTCGGTGCGCGAGGGTAGGGCGCTGCCCCGGGCGATCGTGGCGTGGTTCGTGGTGCCGCAGCTCCCCGCGCTGCCCGGGTGGGGGAGCCCCGAGGCCGCCGCGCTGGCCCGTCGCCCTCCGTCGATCACGGCCGATGCGCCCTACGACGTGGCCGCGCCGCTGGGGAGATGGTTCGGTCACCGTCGCGACGACAACCCCTGGGACGCCGTGCTCTCCAGCGCCGCCGTGCCCGGGAGGGCCGAGCCGTGGGTACTCCGAGAGGGCGTCGGCCTCGTCGCCCGCATCGACCGCCCCGCCGCAGCGACCCGCGCCGGGCTCCGCCTGGCCTCGGAGAGCACGTGGCTGCGCCTCCATCCTCCGGAGCCGACGCCATGAAGCTGCGGCTCGACAGGGTCTCGCACCGCTTCGCGCCGGGCGCCCCGTGGTGCCTGCGGTCGGTCTCGCTCACCGTCCACCCCGGCGAGGTGGTGGGCCTCTCGGGCCCTTCGGGCTCGGGCAAATCCGTGCTGCTCCGGGTGGCCAGCACCCTTCTGCGACCCACCGAGGGGAGCGTCACCCTCGACGACCTCGACCCCGCCGCCGCGAGGGCGAGCGCCGCCATCGGCTACGTCTCCCCCTCTCACCGCTGCCCCGACGACGTGACCGTCCGCGCCTACCTCACCGCGATGGCCGCCCTCCACCGCCGCGGCGACGGGGACGTCGACGGCGCCCTGGAGCTCACCGACCTCGTCGACCGCGCCGACGCTCCCGGCGGCGCGCTCAGCCTCGGCGAGCGGCGGCGCCTCGAGCTCTCCCGAGCGCTGCTCCACGACCCCTCGCTGCTGCTGCTCGACGACCCCTCGCCGGGCCTCGACGCCGCCGCTCGCGACGACCTCTCGGACTTCATCGTCACCCTCGCCTCGCTGGGCAAGGCGGTGCTGCTGGCCTCCTCGCTCCCCGACGAGCTCCGCTCCCTCTGCGCCCGGGTGCTCACGCTCGACGCCGATCACCGGCTCTTCGCCCCGGAGGACCCGTGATCGCCCCCCTCGCCCGCGCGCTCTCCTCCCTCGATCGCCCTCCTCGGGTGCTCCGTCCCCTGCTCTCGGCGGTGCTGGCCGTCACCGGCTTCGCCATCGTCGAGGCCCACCGGATGCCCTTCGGGTCGACGCCCGACGCCATCGGCGCCCGGCTCTTCCACCGCACCGGGGCTTCGCTCCAGCTCATCGCCCTCGGCCTCGGGGCGCTCTTCGCCACGGCCGCGGTCTCTCGCGTCCGGCGCGACGGGCTCCTCGACCACCTTCACCTCGCGGGAGCGACCGGCCCCTCCCTCGCGCTCTCGATCTCCCTCCGCAGCGCGGCGCAGGCGGCGGCGCTCACCGCGCTCGCGAGCCCCATGCTCGGGCTCAGCCTCTTCTACGGCGGCGTCCCCGTGGCGGTGCTCGCCTCGGCGCTCTCCTCCTCGCTCGCCTGCGCGGCGCTCGGGGCCACCGTGGGCGTCGCCGTCGCGGCCTCGGGCGACGACCGCGCGGCGCCCCTCCGTAGCGCCCTCGCGGTGCTGCTGCTCTCGCTCCTCGGCTACCGGGCGCTCGGCCAGCTCGCCGCGGCCGTCGCCCTCGCCCCCCTCCACGCCTCCCCCCGAGGAACCCTCTGGTACATCGACCTCTTCGCCGACGGCCGCGCCTCCGCCGCGATGCGCCGCGCGGGGCTCCTGGCCCCCTGGTGGGTCGCGCTCTCCACCGCCCCGTGGCTGCTCTACTCCGCCGCGCCGGGGCTCTCTCCCGACGGCCGATCGGAGCGCCCTCCCTGGGCCGCCGCCCTCCTCTCGACGCTGCTGCTCACGGCCCCGATGGCCGTCGCCGTCCACGCGGTGAGCCGCCCCCTCGATCGCCTCTCCTGGCTGCACGCCGCCCTCCTCGGCTGGACCGCCCTCGCCCTCCCGCTCCTCGCCGACGAGCTCTGCCTCGCGGTCGCCCTGCTGGGCACCGGGCTGCTGGCGCTCGCCGGGGCCACCGGCATCCCCTCGGCGCGCTGGCTCTCCGACAGCGCCACGGTCAGCGCCGCCGTGGCGGCCGCGGTGCTCGTCTTCGCGGCCCTGGTCTCCGCCCTCTCCCGACGGCGCTCTCCCAGGCTCGTCGCGGCGCTCTCCGTGGCCGCGCTCTGCGTCGCTCCGCTGGTGCTCCGCGAGCTCGCCGGATCGTACGGCGCCAACGCCTCGGTCGACGCCATCGCGGGCCTCTCTCCGCTCGCGGCCTTCGAGCTGATCGCCCGCGACGCCCACGCTCCCACCCCCTCGGGATGGCGCGAGTCCACCCGCCTCGGGATGGCCAACGCCGGATCGCTCGTCACCAGCCTCGGGAGCCTCGCCTTGATCGCCAGGATGTACCTGATTTCAAGGCGTACGACGGAGACCGTACGATGACGTACGACCTCCTCGACGCGGGCTATCGCCGCTCCCTCGACCTGCTGCGCCGACACCTCTCGCCCGCCGTCGCGGCCGGGGCCTCGGGCGACCACCGCACCCGCCACCGGGGCTCCGGGCAGGAGTTCCAGGACCACCGACCGTATGTCCCGGGCGACGACCTCCGGCGCGTCGACTGGATGGCCTACGCCCGCACCGGCGAGCCCGTGACGCGCAACCTCCGCGCCGAGGAGGACGTGCTGCTCAAGGTGCTGATCGACACCAGCGCCTCGATGACCGACGGCAAGCTGGCCCACGCCGCCCGCATCGCCGCGGGCGTCGGCTACCTCGGGCTGCTGGGGGGCGAGCGGGTCCAGGTGATCCGCTTCGCCGACGCGCCCGATGGTCGGCGTCGCCCCGAGCGGGGACGCGCTGCCATCCCCTCGCTGCTGCGCTCCCTCGGCCCGCTGCATCCCTCGGGCGGCACCGGCCTCCGCCGGGCGCTCGACCTCGCGCTCAGCCCCGGTCCCCCCTCGGTGGTGCTGCTGCTCAGCGACCTCCTCGACGCCGACGAGGCCGCGCCCTTCGCCCGCGCCCTCGACCCCCGCCGCCACGACCTCCGCGTGGCCCATGTGCTCTCCCGCGCCGACGTCGAGCCCGCCCTCTCCGGCGACCTCGACCTCGAGGACGCCGAGACCTCCGAGCTCCTCCCCCTCACCGCCGACGCGGCCCTGCTCGACCGCTACCGAGACCGCTTTACCGGGTGGTGTATGTCCATCGACGGGGCCGCCCGCTCCCGGGGCGCGAGGCTCGTTCGTAGCGTGAGCGACGAGCCCGCCATCGACGCGGTGCGCGCCCTGCTGCGCCCCGACCGGGGAGGCTGAGACCCTCCCATGGGCGGCGTCACGCTCCTGCACCCCGCCGGCCTCCTCGCGCTGATCGCCGCGGCGCCGGTGATCGCCGCCTACCTGCTCCGCTCCCGCCGCGAGCGGGTGCGGGTGAGCTCGCTCAAGCTCTGGCGCGACGTCGCCCAGGAGTCCCGCGCCCGACGCCCCTGGCAGCCGCCTCCCCGAGAGCTCTCGCTGCTCCTCGAGCTCGTCGCGGTCGTCGCCACGGCGCTCGCCCTGGCTCGCCCCGCACGGCTCTCCACCGATGCCTCGCCCTCCCGCGTGGCCCTGGTCGTCGACACCAGCGCCTCCATGGCCGCCCTCGACGGCGACACCACCCGCTGGCGCCTCGCCCTCGACGCCGCCCGATCGCTCCTCCGGTCGCTGCCTCCAGGCGCCGAGGTGATGCTGGTGTCGGCCGATCGTTCGCCCTCCGTACGATCTCCCTTCACCGCCGACCGACGCGCCCTCGCGCGCTCCCTCGACGCGCTCCGCCCCACCGCCTCCGAGGGCGACCTCGCCTCCGCGGTGCGCTTCGCCGCCGACCGCCTTCGCCCCCTCCCCGAGCCTCGACGGTTGCTGGTGGTCACCGACGGATCGCTCGCCCGCGGCGGCGTCCCCTCGGACGACACGCTCCCCATCGAGCTCACGAGGGTGGGCCACGGCGCCGCCAACCTGGCCCTGGTGCGCCTCGACCTGCGAGCCACCCTCGACCCCGGCGGTCGCCCGGTGGCCCGGGCGCACTGCCTCGTCGCCAGCTTCGACGAGCGCCCCGTCGAGGCGACCCTCTCCGTGCGAGACGCCTCGACCGACGCCCTGCTGGGCGAGGCCCGCGCCGCCGTCCTCCCCGGCGCCCGCGTCCCGATGGCCGTCGACCTCGCCATGGCGCCCGCCGACGCAGGCCGCGCGGTGCGCATCACCCTCTCCCCCGACGACGCGCTCTCCGCCGACAACGTGGCCTTCGCCCGCATCCCGCCGCCTCCCTCCATCCCCGTGGTGCTGGTCGCCCGGGAGCCCGATCCATGGATCGCCCGGGCCCTCGGCGCCGACCCCTCGGCGCGGCTTACCCTGGCCGGTAACACCATCCCCGACGAGCTCCCCGAGGACGCCCTCCTGGTGCTGGAGGAGACCTGCCCCGCGGTGCTCCCTCCCCGAGAGACCCTGGTGCTCGCCCCCCCGGCGGGGCCCTGCGCCGGGCTCACCGTGCTCGCCGAGGTCGACGACCCCTCGATCACCTCCTTCGCCACCACCGACCCTCGCTGGCGCTTCCTCACCATGGACGGCGTGCACCTCTCGAGCGCCCGCCCGCTGGCGCTCTCCGCCCGCGGCACGGCGCTGGTCCGCGCGGGCTCGCTGGTGCTCGCGGCCGACGCGGGCCTCGCCGACCGCACGGTCACCGTCGTCGGCATCGATCCGCGGCGCTCCGACTGGCCCTTGAAGGCCTCCTTCGTGGTCTTTCTCCGCAACGTCGTCGAGCTCGCGAGGGCCCACCGCGCCGCCGCCACCGCGCCCCGCTTCCGCACCGGCGACGCCGCCCGCGTCGATCTCCCTCACGGCGCCTCTCCCACCGCCGTCCTCGGCCCCGAAGGGCCCGTCGCCTTCACCGCCCTCCCCGGCGCCGCGGTGCTCGGCGACACCTCCCTCGCGGGCTTCTACCGGGTGCTCTCCCCCCGAGGAGAGACCCTCGTCCCCATCAACCTGCTCTCCGAGTCCGAGTCCGACCTCCGGGAGCGCCCGCTCGACCTCCGCCCCCCCTCGGCGCGCGACGCATCCCCCCTCCCCGAGCCCGTCGAGCTCACCCGCGCCTTCGCCCTCCTCGCCGCCCTCGCCTGGATCGCCGACCGCCTCGCGCTTACCACCTCCCGTAAGCCGTCGAGGCCCTCGTGAGCCGCGCCGAGCGCCTCTCTCACGCGCTGCTCCTCCTCGCGGGCGTCTCGTCCCTCGCGGCCTTCGCCGGACCTCGCTGGGGCCACCGCATCGACCGACTCGCGGTCATCGTGGCCGTCGACCGCTCCCGCTCCATGGAGCGCATCCCAGACGCCGAGGCCCGGGTCGTCCGCTTCGAGCGCGAGGCCGCCAGCGGGATGCGCGACGGAGACCGCCTCGGCCGCGTGGTCTACGGCGCCGGAGCCGCCACCGGGCAGGCGCTCCACGAGCGGGCCATCCCCCCGTCGAGCACGGAGGTTTCCATCGACCGCGACGGCACCGACCTCGCGGCCGCGATCGATCGTTCGCTCTCCGAACGACCCGACGACGCCCCCGCGCGCATCGCCCTCCTGGGCGACGGGGCCAGCAACCGGGGCGACGCCCTCTCGGCGGCAGCGCGCGCCGTGGCCGCGGGCGTCCCCATCGACGTGCTGCCCATGAGCGCGACGGCCAGGAGGGAGCTGCGGGTGAGCTCGGTGCGGGCGCCCTCCCGGCTCGACGAGCGCGAGGCCTTCGAGCTGCGGGTGGTGACCTTCGCCACGGAGCGCTGCGAGGCCGAGGTGCGGGTCTCCCTCGACGGCGCGATCGCCCACCGCGGACGGGTGACCGTCGAGGCAGGCGAAGGGATGCTCTCGCTCCCTCAGACGGCCCCGGGGCCGGGGATGCACCGCTACGAGGTGGAGGTGATCCCCCGGGACCCGACGCTCGACCGGGTGCCCGAAGACAACCTGGGAGGGAGCTTCGTGAGGGTGCGCGGCCCCGCCTCGGTGCTGGTGCTGGAGGGCGACCCGGGGGCCTCCGCGCCGCTCTCCGAGGCGCTGCGCCAGGGCGGGTTTCGCGTCGTCGAGGGCGGCACCTGGGGCTTCCCCGCGGACCTCGCCGCGCTCTCCTCCTACGACCTCCTGGTGCTCTCGGACGTGCCCGCGAGGGCGCTCTCCACCGAGCAGCTCGAGTGGATACGCACCTACGTCCGAGACCTGGGCGGCGGGCTCTGGCTGATGGGCGGCGACCGCTCCCTCGGGCCCGGCGGCTACGCCCGCACTCCCGTCGAGGAGGTCTCCCCGGTGTCCTTCGACCTGCGCCAGGAGCGCCGCCGCGCCTCGCTCGCGGAGGTCATCTCCATCGACTACTCCGGCTCGATGACGGCGGTGGTGGGGGGCTACACCAAGATCCGCCTCGCCAACGAGGCCGCCGCCCGGAGCGCGCTGCTGCTGGGCCAGGGCGACCAGCTCGGCGTCGCCCACGTCGACACCAGCACCGCCTGGACGATGCCCCTCGGCCCGGTGGACAACCTCGAGCCCGTCCTCCGTCGCATCCGCGCGGTGGGCGCGGGCGGCGGAGGGATCATCGTCCCCACGGCCCTCGCCGACGCCTATCGCGCGCTGAGGGCGGCGCGCACCGACCTGCGTCACCTGCTGCTCTTCGCCGACGGCGACGACGCCGAGGAGATGACCGGCTGCGCTCTCACGGTGGCCACGGCCTTCCGCGACGGCATCACCACCTCCGTGGTCTCGCTGGGCCGAGGCGCCGACACCCCGGAGCTGGAGCGCCTCTCCCGCGAGGGCCACGGGCGCTTCTACCTCGTCGAGGACGCCCTGCGCCTCCCCACGGTCTTCGCCCAGGAGACCATCCTTGCCACGCGCGCGGCCATCCGCGAGGAGCCCTTCCGCGCGCTCCCCTCGCTGCCCGACGCGGTGACCGAGGGCCTCGACCTCGCCTCGGCGCCCCCGCTGGGAGGCTACGTGGTGACGCTGCCGAAGCCTCGCGGGGCGGTGCTGCTGCGGGCCATCGACGGCGACCCCCTGCTGGCGAGCTGGTCCGCGGGGGCCGGGCACGCGGCGGTGTTTACCTCGGATGGTAAAGACCGCTGGGGCGCCGGGTGGCTTCGCTGGCCCGGGAGGGCGAGGCTCTGGTCGTCGCTCGCCCGCTCGCTGGCGCGTCAGGACGACGGGCGGGTGCGCGCCGAGGCGGACGCGACCGGGGCGGTGCTCCAGGTGCGCGCGACGGCCGTGGACGCCGACGGCCGGGGCGACGCGCTGCGGCGGCTCACCGCGAGGGTGGCGCTGCCCGATGGGAGCACCCGGGAGCTCCCGCTCGATCCGGCCGGGGCCGGGACCTACGCCGCGGACCTCCCGATCACGGCCCGCGGCGCCTACGCGGTGGCGGTGCGCGACGAGGCGAGCGGCGCGCTGGTGGCGTCGACCGGGGCGCTGCGCACGGCGGCGGAGGAGTTTCGCGCCACGGACGACCCGGGGCTGCTCGCTCGCATCGCGTCGATGACCGGGGGGCGGGTGCTCCGCTCGGGCGCGGAGGTCTTCTCCGCGAGGGCGGCGCCCCGCTACGGGTGGACCCCGCTGGCGCCCTGGCTGCTGCGCCTGGGCCTGCTGCTGGGCGTGGCCTCGGTGCTGCTCCGTCGGCTGGGGCTGCCGGGGCGGTGGGAGTCCGGCGCGAGGGCGAGCGCCTCGGGGCGAGCCGGGAAGCCGGTGCGAGGGGCCGCCCGGGTGGAGCGAACGAGGGGCGCGCCCACCCCGTCGGGCCTGGGGGCGACGAGCGCGGTGGAGGCGCTGAGGGCGAGGCGCAGGGAGCCCGCGGCGGCTACGAAGCGTCGGGAGCGGGAGCCTGCGGCGCCCCGCCGGGCGGTGGTGCCGGGCGATGGGGCCTCGACGCTCTCGGTGCTGAAGGCGGCGCGGCGGCGGCGCTGAGGTCGCCGCGCTTGCGATACCCTCCGTGGGATGAGCGCCCTGCCCTCCCGGTGTCCACGCTGCCGCGACGCGATGCTCCGCCATGACACTCCGCGGCCCGACGGAGGCAGCGCGTGGCTCGAGCGCTGCGAGCAGCCCCGCCCCTGCGGCGTCTGGTACGACGCCCACAGCCTCCCGGCGCTCCACGCGCGCTTCGCCGACGACGAGGTGGCCTCCGCGCTCTACGAGGCCCCGGTGGCCGACGTGGCCCCCTCGCGGCGCATCGCGTGCCCCCGCTGCGAGGACCATCCCGCGCTCTCCGCGGTCGTCTTCGCGGGCATCACCCTCGACGTGTGCGACCGCTGCCGCGGGCTCTGGGTCGACCGCGAGGAGTACGCCGCGCTGATGCACGCGATGACCCTCTACGCGCCCACCCTTCGAGAGGCCGCCGGGCCGGTCTATCGGAGCGCCCGGGTGCAGCGGGCGATGATCCGCGGCGAGGACTGGGCGCGCTGCGTGGGATGCCACTCGGAGATCGCCTTCGCCGACGCGCTCTTCACCGAGCGCGGCCTCGTGTGCGTCGTCTGCGGCATCGCCGTGCAGGAGCACGACCGGGAGGCCGCCTCGACCACGTCGCTCGTCGACGGGGTGCAGCGCTGGCTGGGCTCCGTCGACGCCGCGCTGGTGCGCCTCCTGGGCTGAAGGTCAGCGATGGGAGGGGGTGAGGGTGCTTTTCCAATCCCCGGCGAAGGGTGCTACATCCCGATGGTTGGCGCGGACCGTCATGACGACGGCCGTGACCGGCAGAAACACTGGTTCTCCGATGCCGTCCAAGATCACGGTCCCGGAGCTGCGTGCGCGGAAGTCCTCCGCAGGGCGCGGCGACAAGCTCGCAATGGTCACCGCCTACGACGCGACCTTCGCGCGGATGTTCGATGGTGCGGGGGTCGACGCGATCCTCGTGGGCGACTCCCTCGGCATGGTCATCCAGGGTGGCACCAGCACCCTCCCGGTGACCCTCGACGAGGTCATCTACCACTGCCGCGCCGTCGCCCGAGGGACGCAGCGCGCTCACCTCATCGGCGACATGCCCTTCATGAGCTACCAGACCTCCACCGACGCGGCGCTGCTCAGCGCGGGTCGACTGATGAAGGAGGGCGGCGCCGAGTCGGTGAAGCTCGAAGGGGGTCGGGAGCTCGCCGACGTCATCCGCCGCATGGTGCGCATGGGCATCCCGGTGATGGCCCACGTCGGGCTCATGCCGCAGCGCGTGCACGCCATGGGCGGCTTCAAGGTGCAGGGCCGCAGCGATGACGGCGCCGACGCCATCCTCGAGGACGCCATCGCCGTCGCCGAGGCGGGCGCCTACGCGGTGGTGGTGGAGGGCGTCCCGGCGCCGCTGGCCGAGCGCATCACCAACGCCATCGACGTGCCCACCATCGGCATCGGCGCGGGCGTCGGCTGCGACGGGCAGATCCTGGTGAGCTACGACCTGCTCGGGCTCAACGACACGATGAAGCCCCGCTTCGTGAAGCGCTTCCAGGAGTTCTTCCGCCTTGGCGTGGAGGCCACCCGGACCTACGTCGACGAGGTTCGCAACAGCACCTTCCCGGGCCCCGAGCACAGCTTCGGCCTGCCCGTGGAGCCCCGCAACCCGGTCACCGACGCCCTCAGCCCCCGCCACGCCCCCGCCACCTATGGACCTACCCACTGAATCGATCCCCGCGGTCATCCATGCCCCGGAGGCCTTCCGCGCCGCCTGCGACCAGGCCCGCGCGGGGGGTCGCCGGGTGGCGCTGGTGCCGACCATGGGCGCCCTGCACGCGGGGCACCTCGCGCTGATGGAAGACGCCCGCCGCCGCGTCGGCCCCGATGGGCTCGTCGCGGTGTCGGTCTTCGTCAACCCCACGCAGTTCGGCCCCAGCGAGGACTTCTCCCGCTACCCCCGCGAGCTCGACGCCGACGTCGCCCGCTGCGCCACCGCCGGGGTCGACCTGGTGTTCGCCCCGTCGCCCCGGGGGATGTACCCCGATGGCGATCAGACGCGCGTCCGAGTGGCCGAGCTCGCCGCGCCCATGTGCGGGGTGACCCGGCCGATGCACTTCGAGGGCGTGGCCACGGTGGTCACCAAGCTCTTCGCCCTGGCGGGCCCCTGCGTCGGGGTCTTCGGCCGCAAGGACTACCAGCAGTACCGGGTGATCTCCCGGCTGGCGCGCGACCTCTTCCTCCCGGTGGAGGTCGTCGGGCTCCCGACGGTGCGCGAGCCCGACGGGCTGGCCTTGAGCTCCCGCAACCGCTACCTGAGCCCCGCCGATCGGGCGCGGGCCACCGCCATCCCGACCGCGCTCCGGGCCGTGCGCGACCGCTACGCGCGCGGCGAGCGCAGCGTGATCGCGCTGCTCGACGTCGTGTCGCAGGGGCTCGCCGGATCGGTCGACAGCGTCGACTACATCGAGCTCCGCGACGCCTCGGAGCTCACCGTCCCGATGACCCCGCTCCCCAGCGAGGCCCGCGCGGTGCTGGCCATCGCCGTGAAGATCGGCCAGACCCGACTGATCGACAACACCGTGCTCGGTGAGGTCGATGTCACCCTCGACTGAGCCCTCCGCGCCGCTCGTCAAGCCGACGCTCCGCGGGGTGATCCACCACTGGAGCGCCGTCGCGGCCCTCGGGGCGGGCCTCGTGCTGGTGGCCATGGCGCCCACCGCGCGGGCGGCCGTCGCGGCGGGCGTCTATGCCCTGAGCGTGTGCACCCTGCTGACCGTCAGCGCGGTGTACCACCGGCCGATGTGGCAGCCGCGCCCGAGGGCCTTCATGCGCCGGCTCGACCACGCGTCCATCTTCGTGCTCATCGCGGGCACGTACACCCCCATCTGCCGGCTGGGCCTGCCCGACGCCGTGGGCGGTCGACTGCTGCTCCTGATCTGGATCGCCGCCGCGCTCGGGGTGCTTCAATCGATCTTCTGGGTGCACGCCCCGAAGCCCGTCACGGCGGCGCTCTACCTCTTCGTCGGATGGATCGTGGTGCCCTATTTCAGGGCGCTGGGCGAGGCCCTCTCCTCGGGGCAGATCGCGCTGCTCCTCGGAGGCGGGATCATCTATTCGCTGGGCGCGGTGGTCTACGCCGCGCGGCGCCCCAACCCGGTGCCAGGGGTCTTCGGATACCACGAGGTGTTTCACGCGATGACGGTGCTCGCGTGCGGACTCCACTATGGACTGGTCGCGGGGCTGGTGCGGGCGGCGCGCTGAAGGGACTCCACGGAGCCCAACGGACAGGCGATCAGAAGCGGCAGTAGGTCGCCGGGTGCGCCGCCGAGGTCTCGCCCGCGAGGTTGTCTTCGAACCACATCCGCACCGGGTCCAGCTCCGGGGCCAGCTGCGCGGCGCTGTTGAAGTTGAAGCTCTCCACCCGGCAGCTCACGTCCGCGCAGGAGCGGAACGCCACCCGACCCGAGCACTCCCCGCCGCTGCCGCTGTGGGGTAGCGACGAGCGATCGGCCATGGTCCAGCGAGAGAAGAGCTCGCGCGCCGCGGCCTCGGTGACGTGAAGGGTGCGCGTCGGGGCCGACGGGCTCGCCAGCTCCACGCCGCGGGTGGTGTCCCAGATGCGCACGGTACCGTCGGCGTCGACCATCACCGCGGGGCCCGTGCCCGCAAAGCCGCCCGGGGCCTGCCACAGCATCCGGGCGCCGGGCGCACTCGTCACATCCGCGCTGCCGCCGTCGTTGCACGGCATCGGGAAGATCTCCATGCGGGTCCAGCGACCGCTCGCGCAGTGGAAGATGTTGCAGAAGCGGCAGGGGTCGGTGCACGGCCCGCCGCACCGCTGACCCTCCATCGAACACGCCGCGCCCTCCACCGCCGAGGCGCACGACTCGCCCGCGTCTCCGCCCCCCCGGTCATTGCCGATATCTCCCTGCGCATCCGTCGCGACATCGATCGCCGGGACATCCACCCCGGTCCGGTCGATGGCCGGCCCCGTGTCGGTCACCCCGCCGTCCACGGTGCCGCTGTCCACGGTGCCGCTGTCCACGGTGCCGCTGTCCACGGTGCCGCTGTCCACGGGCGGGGAGGCCGGGTCGCTGCACGCGATCAGCAGCGAAGAGAGGGCGAAGAGAGAGGTCCATCGGGTCATGAGCAGGTTCATCGGTTCAGCCTTGTTGAGGGGGTTTGAGCCATCGCACGAGCAGCAAGCGTGCCCGTCCCGTAGCGGCGCGGACCTCCTTCGCCCGAGGCTCCGCCCGATGGTTGCGCTGTCCCCCGAGCGCCCGCTCATGGCACAACCCGTCTCACCCTGTCGCCCCTCGAGTCCGTCGGGCGCTTCCGCGGAATCGACGGGATCACCCCGTGGCACGCCTCTCGCTGAAGGCCCCTGCTCGTAGACCCCACCCGATCGCCACGAGGTCCCATGCTGATGCGTCGAGTTCTTCCCTTCTGCCTTCTCGCCCTCTCGGCCTGCTCCGGCGCGACCCCGCTGAGCGAGCCCGACGCCGCCGCTGCCGACGTGGTCACCGCCGACGTCGCCGCCGCCCAGGTGGTGGTCTCCGCGGCCATCGCGTCGGCCTCCCTCGCCAACGACTGCCCCTCCCCCGATGGGGGCTCGGCGGGCATCGCCGAGAGCTGCGCCCGCCGCCCCGCCGTCGACGGTGGGGGCGCCTTCGACTCGGCCTGCGGCAGCTACTGCCGTCAGACCAACCTCCAGATCAACTTCACCGTCGCCTCGATCGGCACGCCTCCGCCCTTCGCTCCGGCGCTCCCGCTGACCATCACCCGCGTGCGGCTCCTCGACGGGGCCACCGACGCCGAGCTCGACGTGCTCACCCCCCGCGAGCCGCAGCGCTGGGAGGGCTCGCAGTACGTCGGCTGGGACAACACCCTCCGCGGCTTTGGCGAGACGCGCGCCAGCTACAAGCTCACCGCCCCCAACTGGGTGCGCATCTCCGGAATGAACACCTGGAGCACCTACGGGCGGCCCTTCCGGCTGGAGGTGACCGTCTCCGTCAACGGACAGACCCTCGTGCTGCGCTCGGGTGAGCTCATGCGCGCCCCCGAAGTCGTCACCTGATCGCATGAGCGCGCGGTCCGTCACGGTCGCGGCCGCCGCGCTGCTGCTGGGCTGCCGCGAGCCCGCTCCCCGCCCCCCTCCCCAGGAGCGCACGGCCGCGACCCCGCTCGTCGCGTGGAGCGATCCATGGTTGTTGGAAGAGGGTCGGCGATACCTCGATGACCCGGCGCACCGACGCCGCAGCCTCGAGGCGTCGCTCACCCAACACGACAACAGCTACTCCCGACAGCGCCTCGACCACTACGCCCTCGGCTCCACGGGTTGGGACCTCCTCCCCATATGGAACCCCGTCTCGGTCCCGGTCACCGACGCGCCTGCGGCCCCGCTCGACGGCGTCGCGCCGCTGTGGGATGGCCGCCGACCCACCACCGTGTCGGGATGGGTACAGCTCGGTCGGGAGGTGTTCTTCCGATATCCGATGAGGGAGGAGTCGTACCTCGAACACGCCCTCTCCCGCCCTGCCCTCGCCCGCTCTGTAGGGATCATCCAGGCGCCCGACGGCTCATGGCCCGGCGCGGTGCGCTTCCGTGACGTGGACGGCGAGGTGAAGGTCGGACTCACCTGCGCGCTCTGCCACACCGATGTGAAGAACGGCGCCCTGGTGATCGGGAGGGCGCGGCGCTCATTCGACTACGGACGGATGCGCCTCGCCTACCACGCCGACACCGGCGCCCCGCTCGACCCGGAGCTCGCGCGGAGGATGCGCACCTGGGGCCCTGGGCGCGCCGACGTCACCGAGGACCGGGACGAGGACCCGGTGTCCATCCCCGACTTCTGGGGCCTGAGAGAGCAGCAGTACCTCACCCAGGCCGGGACCATTCGACACACCGGTCCGGCGGCGCTGGCGATACGCCAGGAGACCCAATTGCTGCACTCCAATCACGAGCGGGTGCGGCCGCCGAGGGAGCTCGCCTGGGCGCTCGCCATGTACCTCTATAGCCTGCGGGCTCCCGACCGGCCGGCGGGTGATCCTGCGCTGGTCGCGAGGGGCGGGCGGTTGTTCAATGAACATTGCAGCGAGTGCCATGGAAACGCCGCGGGGGGAGGTCCCCTGGTGACGGCGTCGAGGGTGGGAACCGACCCGGCTCTTGCCACAGGCCACGGCCGGGGGACCGGGCGCTATCGCCCCCCGGCGCTCATCGCGGTCGGCGAGGCGGGTCCGTATCTCCATGACGGGTCGGTCGCGACGCTGGAGGATCTCTTCTCCACGGCGCGGCTGTCACCGGACTATCGAGGGGTCAATGGCGTGGGGGCGGTGCCAGGGCACCTGTGGGCAACCGACTGGCGCGAAGACGACCGCGCCGCGCTGCTGGCGTGGCTGCGGGCGCGCTGATCAGTTGGCGGGGAAGGCGGTCCAGCCGGTCATCCAGTTGGACGAGGCGCCCGGGGGGACGGCGCCGAGGAAGGTGGCCGAGGTGTCGAAGAAGCCGTCAGCGGGAGGCGTCGCAGCGCCCGTCGAAGCGGGGCTCCCTGCGGGGGGAGTGATGCCCGGCGCGGTGGCGCTGTAGGGAGCGGGGAGCATCGGGTCGACCCCGGCGCGGTTGCCCCGGGCGGAGTCGCTGAACCACGCGCTCTCGTCGAAGGTGTCCGCGGCGTTGTCGAGGAAGTGCTGCATCCCATCCGCCCCGTTGGACCAGATGATCGAGCTGCTGAACTGGAGCCGAGGGGCGGCGCCCGTGGCGAGGGCGAAGGTCGCTGAGTCGCGCACGTCGATACCCGACACCGGAAAGCCGCCGAGGAGGAAGTTGGCCATTCGGGCGGCGGTTCCGCGGCGAAGGACCACCGCGCGGTTGTTGGCAATGGAGACCGTGTTGCCTGGGCCGAGGATGGTGGCGTTGTAGATCGTGGGCTCGGAGACGGGCATGGCCGTCGCGACGTCGCGGTCGTTGTCGGCCTCGATGCCCGACGGGTCGGACTCACCCGACATCGCAGGGCCCTGCACCACGATGAACTGCGCCTTGCCGCGCCACCCCTGGTCCCAGTCGAGCCCGTCGTCGTCGGACTGGGTGATCACGGCGTGGCGGAGGTTGGTGGTTCCGCCGAAGAGCTCGATGCCGTCGTCGGCGCCGCGGTGCACCTGGACGTAGTCGAGCGTCGTGCCCGACCCGCAGGCGCATACCGTGAGCCCGTTGAGCTCGTTGTTGGTCGAGAGCGTGTAGCCCGCGAACTCGATGCGCACATAGCGGAGCGTGCCGCAGTTGGAGGCGTCATCGGGAGACGCGCCGCCGCCGTAGCGTCCGCGCATGTCGGTGGAGTCCAGGCCCTCGAGCTGGTTGGTGCCGGTGGCGCCGGTCATGTTGGCGCTGTCGTTGATGGCGGCGTTGCCGAGCAGCACGACGCCGCCCCAGTCGCCGGAGCGGCGCATCCCGACCGGGCGGTTGCTGGTGAACACGATGGGCTGCGCGGCGGTGCCGCTGGCCTCCAGCCGGGCGCCGCGGGTGATGATGATCGCCGACTGCGGGCTGGCGCCGCGGATGGTGGTGCCGGGCCCGATGGTGAGCACCGCGGGCGCCATCACGAAGGTCGGAGAGGGGTTGTCGAGGACGTAGGTGTGGGAGCAATCCCAGGTGGCGCTGGCCGTGATGGTGTCGGTAGAGATGTGTACCTCGGTGGGGTTCGTCGGGCACGCCGCGCCCGCATCGGTCACCGGAGCGCCAGCGTCGGAAGAGCCGGCGTCGGTCATGGGAGAGCCCGAGTCGGGAGAGCCCGAGTCGGTCACCGGAGTGCCCACGTCGGTGCCGGCGTCGCGGGTTGGGTTCTGCATGATGTCGCCAGAGTCGTCGCTGCATCCCACGAGGCAGAGGGAGGGAGCGAGAAGGGCGGCGATGAGCGCGGGGTTCAGGATCTTCGTGTAGCGCATTGGACCTCCTCCATGGACAACGCTTCGTTGTCGATCGGTTCGTCGAGGGGGAGTGTCGCAGTCGAGAGTGGCGGCTTCGCGAAGCCGTTGTCCCGAGTTGGCGCATTGATCGTGTCGGGATGGTGTCGGAAGAAGATCTGCCCAATCAATACGTCCAGGCGAGGCGGAGCGTGACGCTGGTGGCGGCCTGCGGGGCGCGCAGCACGTAGCCCCCCTGCTCCAGCTCGCTCGGCTGCCAGGCGAGGTTGCGGCCGACGACCCGGAGCGTGAGCCCGGGGCGCAGCTCGGCGGAGACCGTCGCGTCGAGCTGGTGCACCGGCCGGGCGTAGACGTCGGGGAAGCCGCGGATGCCGACCTCCTCGATGCGCGGACCGAAGAGGTTGTAGTAGACGAAGGCCGAGACGCGCCCTCCCCTCGGCTGCCAGCCCAGCGAGACGTTGGCCAGGTAGGGAGACTGGCCCGCGAGCGGGCGCTCGGCGTTGGTGGCCTTGCCCTGCTGGTCGGCACCGAGCCGCACCGACGAGTGGATCAGCGCGACGTTGGCGCCCAGCACGAAGGAGCGGAGCGAAGGGGCGAGGCGGCCGAGGTTGATGCGGCCTTCGATCTCGGCGCCCAGGTTGCGCGCCCCCGCGGCGTTGACGAAGGAGAGGTTGCCGTCGTTGTCGCGCACCTGCGGCTCGATGGGGCCGTCGAACTCCTTGGCGAAGAGGGAGACCGCCAGCACCTCGTCGGAGGTGGGAAACCACTCCCAGCGCAGGTCGGCGTTGTGGATGAACGTGCGCTGAAGCGCCGGGTTGCCCACGATCGAGCGGTTGCGGATGAAGTCCTCGTAGTTGATCGGAGCGAGCTCGCGAACGAGCGGGCGGGCGATGGTTCCGCCGTAGGCCGCGCGGAGGTTCATGCGGGGAGAGAGGGCCCACACGACGGCGCCGGAGGGCAGCACGTCGGAGTCGGTGCGGTCGACGTAGCGGGAGGGCGCGTTGGCCCCGGCGCCGAAGGGAGAGTTGGGGTCGAGCGACTGGTGGAAGGACTCGAAGCGGGCGCCCGCGATGAAGCGCAGCCGGTCGCGCGCCGTGGAGAGGTCGAGGCGCAGATAGGGGGCGTAGGACTGGCTCGCCCACGCGTAGCTGTCCGTCGGCGTGGTGCGCTCCTGGAACTCCAGTCCCCCGGCGCGGAGGTTCTCCGGCGCGAAGAGCTGCTCCGGGCCGAGGAAGGCGCTCTCCGAGGGGAGCCCCGCGTTCTCGTAGGTGAAGCGCCGCGTCTGGAAGCTCCGGTCGGAGAGGCGCACCATCGCCCCGCCGCGCAGCGTGAGCCGGGAGATGGGGACCGTGACGTCGAGGCGGCCGCCGACCTCGCGGCTGCCGAGGTCGCTGAAGAGCCGGCCGACGGAGCCCTCTCCCACGGCGATGCGGTAGCCCTGCGGGTCCTGCTGGTAGGTGAGCGTGCGGTTGTCGGGCTCGGAGCGCTGGCCGTGGGAGCCGAAGACCTGCCACTGCACCCGGGAGCGGCCGGGGAGCTGCTGGTGGTCGCCGATGAGCTGACCGAAGAAGAGCGACCGCTGCACCAGCCGTAGCTGTCGGGCGGAGAGCTCCACCCCGGCGGTCTCGTTGTACCCCGAGCGAACGCGCGTCTCGTCGTCGGAGGACTGGTTCCAGAGGGTGACGAGGGAGAGCGAGTGGTGCTCCGCGGGGGAGAAGCTCGCGGTGGCCAGCGCGCCCCAGAGGACGCTCTCGGTGGCGGACTCCTGCGCGAGGGTCTCCCGCACCCCGAGCACGCCGTCGCTCAGGCGCAGCGAGCGGATGGTCTCGTCCGCGCGCCGCACGGTGTTGCCGTAGCTGAAGCTGAAGAGAAACCCGAGCGGCCGACCGCGGAGGCGAAGCGTGTCGCCGACGGTGACGCTCCCCGAGAGGTTGGGCCGGGGGAGCGAGCGCTGGACGGTCCAGTTGTTCTGGAAGGTGCGGGCCACCGAGGCGATGTCCTCGGCCGAGAGTCCGCGGTTGCCCGGGCGCAGCAGCACCGGCGGAACCGACGAGGGCAGCGCCCGGGTGCCGTCGTCGAAGCCGAGCGCGTCGAGGCCGCCGCCGCGAGAGGAGAGCACCCGGCCGGTGTGGGTGTTGGTGTCGGCGCCCGCGGAGAGCGAGAGCTGCAGCAGCAGTCGCTGCGGGAAGTCGCGGGTGGTGAGTCCGAGCGATCCGCCGGCGAAGTCGCCGGGCATGTCGGGGGTGAAGGTCTTGTGGAGCGTGAGGCTGTTGAGAAGGCTCGCGGGGAAGAGGTCGAGCTGCACCCCGGGCTGGTCGGGGTCCGTCGGAGGGAGCGGCGCGCCGTTGAGGAGGGCGTTGACGTAGCGGCCGCCGAGGCCTCGCACGACGACGAAGTTCTGGTCGCGGAGGCTCACCCCCACGACGCGTCGGATGGAGTCGCTGGCGGTGGTGTCGGGGGAGCGGGCGATCTCCTGGGCGCTCACGCCGTCGCTCACCGAGGCCGACTGGCGGCGCTGCTCGAGCACCGTCGCGGCGGTGCCGGTGTCGGCGCGCCCGGCGACGATGGCCTCCTGGGCGGGACCCACCTCGCGAGACTCCAGCGTGACCTCGATGCGCGACGCGCGACCGCGGCGGACGAGCACGTTCTCGACGCGCACCGGGAGGTGCAGGCCCGCGAAGACCCGCACCGTGCGCACGCCGGGGGATGCGGGGAGCACGAAGCGGCCGTCGACGTCGCTGAGCACCACCGTGCCGTCGCCGCCCACGACGCGGACCTGCGCGTCGGCGATGGGCGCGCGGGTGGCGCCGTCGGTGACGCGGCCCGTGATGACCGTGTCCGAGGGAGCGGCCTCGGTGGTCTGCGCGAGCGCGCTCGCGGGGAGCGCCGCCGACGCCGCGAGGAGCAGCGGGAGCGAGCGGACGAGGCGATGGGCCATCAGAGGTTCTCCAGGCGGAAGGGGACGCGCACGATCTGGTAGACGGCGAGGGCCTGGCCATCGACGGTGGCGGGGCGGAAGCGCCAGCGGCGCAGCGCCTCGCGCACCAGCGCGTCGAAGTCGGGGTGCCCGCGGAGGATCTCCACCGCGCTGACGGAGCCGTCCTCGTCGACGACGACGCGGGCGACCACCTCGGCCTGCACCCCGCTGCGGCGCGCTGCATCGGGGTAGGCCGGCATCGGTCGATCGAGCGCGACCGGGGGGACGGCCTCCTCGGGGATCTGCACCGGGCCGCGCCGCCCGGTGCCGGCGTGGATGGGCTCCTCGGGCTCCGGCTCCGGCGCGGGGGGCGTCACCGGGGCGCCGCCTCCGTTGCCGACGACGCCGCCCTGGAAGTCGTTGTTGTCTCCGACGGGCATCTCGTCGCCGCCCGCTCCGCCGTTGCCCTGTGCGGCGAGCACATGAGGAGCGGCCGTGCGACCGGGCCGACGGGAGGGCGCCCTCGCCGCGGCGGGGCGTGCCGCGCGAGGCTGCGCCGCGGGGCTGGGAGCCGGGGTGCGCGGCGGAGGAGGAGGCGTCGCGGGAGGAGGTCGGCGAGGCGGCGGCGCCTCGAGCTCGATGATGGTCGGAGGGATCACCCCGGCCTTCACTCCGATGAAGGTTCCCACCACGCCGAGGGCCACGAAGGCCGCCGCGTGCGCCGCGAAGGACACCGCCCAGGCGCGAGCCGGGGGCTTGCGGAAGACCGAGCTCCCGGCGAACCCGTCGTCGTCGTCGAGCAGCGCCTCGCTCACCGCGCGGGCTCCGACGGGGGTTCGGTCTGGATCGCGAAGTGGGTCACGCCCGCCTGGCGCACGAGGTCGATCACCTCGGTGACGCGCCCGTGGATGACGTTGCGGTCGGCCGCGATGACCGCGCGGATCTCGTGGTCGGCCTCCCAGCGGCGCTGGAGCTCGGCGCGCAGCTCGACCTCCGTGGCGGGCTGCCCGTCGAGGAAGAGCCGCTGCTCTCGGTCGATGGCGATGGAGGCGAGGCGCACCTCCGCGGCCGACTGGCTGGTCGCGGCCTGCGGCAGGTCCACGGGGATCTGCTGCGACACGATGTACTTCGCCGTGACCATGAAGATGATCAGCAGCACGAGCGCGATGTCGACGAAGGGCGTGACGTTGATCCCGCCGATCTCGTCGTCCTGGGCTTGCGAGTGGCCGGCCATGAGCTCAGCTCGCCTCCGCCACGGGGACGATCTCCGCGTGGCCGTGGATGCGCGTCGGCGCCGGGTGCACCGCCTGGGCGGGGGCGTGGGCGTAGGCGAGCACGAGCTGCGTGAGCGCCTCGGTGTCCGTCAGCATCGACTTGATGCGCCGCTGGAAGTAGTTGAAGGCCGCGACGGCGGGGATCGCCACCAGCAGCCCGATGGCGGTCGCGACGAGCGCCTCGGCGATGGTGCCCATCACCCGGCCGGTGGCCGACGCTGCCGCGGCCGCGGCCGCCGCGCCCCGGACGCCCGCCGGGGGCTTGAGCGCGTCGAAGGCCTGGATGATCCCGATGACGGTGCCGAAGAGCCCGACGAAGGGGGCGTTGTTGCCGACGGTGTTGAGAAACGCGAGGCGCCGCTCGAGCTCGCGCCGCACCCTCGCGAGGCTGCTGACCATCACGCACTCGGCCGCGTCGGCGCCGCGGGACACCTCGCGCAGCCCGGAGAGCGCCACCAGCGCCGCGGGCGAAGGCGAGGCGCGCAGGGCCCTGGCGGCGCCGGAGAGGTCGCCCTTGCGGAGCAGCGCCTCGAAGCGGGACGCGAGCCCGTCGAGGTCATCGCGCAGCGAGCGGTAGTAGCGCGCCCGCTCGATCATGATGGAGACCGAGACGAACGACAGGCCGATGAGCACCCACATGACCCACTCCGCGCCCATCATCGCGAAGGAGGTGAACAGCTTGATGAGCGAGAACCCGTGCATGGCAGTCCCTGTCTGCGCCGCCCGGTGAGAGGTTCTGTGAGCTCCGGTGGCGCGGTGACAGGGTTTAGCTGCGCCGCGTGAGGGCCTCGCGGACTCGGCGCGACAAGCTGTCGACAGGTGTTGCTCGGTCTCGTGACGACGTGACCGCCGCGTGACGAGACCGTGTCGCGGTGGGCGTCAGCGCCCCGCCGGACGGCCGCCCTTGCGCGGGTCGCTCGCGGCCTCGAGGCTCACCCCGTCGGCGCCTCGCGCGATGCGAATCGCCTGCACGATCGCTCCGTAGCGCAGCGAGTCGGTCTGGTGCCCTCGCGCCCGCAGCGCGGCCACGACCGCATCGGCCGTGGCGGCCTCGGCGGAGAGCCCCTCGGGCTGCGCCGCCTGGTGGATGCGCGGGTGCGCCACGGCCTCGCCGACGGGCGCCCGCAGCACGATGGCGCGCCACGCCGCCTGCTCGACGGAGGTCACGATGCGCGTCCCTCCGCTGCCGCCGATGACCAGCACCGGGTCGTCGCCCTGGAAGACGATCGTCGGCGTCATGGTGGAGACCGGCCGGCGGTTGGGCGCGGCCTGGTTGAGCGCGCTGCCCGGGAGCTGCGCCGCGGGATTGCCGGGCGCCGGGGGGATGGTGAAGTCGTCGAGCTCGTCGTTGAGCCAGAAGCCCGCGACGCTCACGCCCGCGCCGAAGGGGATGTTGATGGTGGTGGTGACGCTCGCGATGTTGCCCTCGGCGTCGACCACGCAGACGTGGGAGGTGCCGGTGCCGGGCGGGACGGGCGCGGGAGGTCCCGCGGCGCGGTCGGGCAGCGGGAGGTCATAGTCGCGAGAGGGCCTCGAGCGCGCCGGGTCGAAGAGGGCCGCGCGGGTCGCGATGCGGGCGGGATCGAGCAGCGCCTCCACCGGGACGCTCACGTAGTCGGGGTCGCCGAAGTAGCGCGCGCGGTCGAGGAAGGGCCCCCGCCACGACTCCGCCATCGCGTGCAGCACGTCGGCCTCGGCGGGCGCCGCGCCCCCACCGGGCAGCCAGCGCTCCAGCAGCGCGAGGCTCGCCAGCATGGTGTATCCGCCCGCGCTCTCCGGCGGCGCGGTCACCCAGCGATGGCCGTAGCGGTTGCCCACCAGCGGGGCGCGCTCGGTCACCCGGTACCGCCGGAGGTCGTCCGCGGTGAGCACGCCGCCGATGCGCACCGCGGTGCGCACGATGTCGTCGGCGAGCGGACCCTCGTAGAAGATCCCCGCCCCGTGGGCGCCGAAGGACCGCAGCGTCTGCGCGAGCGCGGGGTTGCGGAGCGTGACGTCGGCCCGGATGCCGTCGGCCCCGTCGGGCACCCAGGTGCTCCCCAGCGGGTCGTGCCGGAGCGCGCCGACGAAGCGCTGCGAGAGCCCGGCGAGGTGCTCGCTGGGGGTGAAGCCCTGCTCCGCGAGGCGCACCGCGGGCGCCACCACCCGGGCGAGGCCGAGGGTCCCGAAGCGGCGCAGCAGCTCCTCGATGCCGCGGGGCTCGCCCGGGACGCCCACCGTGAGGCCCATGGCGCGCGAGGTCGGCGGGGCGCCGCCGTCGGTGACCGGGGGGCCCATCACCATCGGGGCGATGAGCCCCGCGGTCATGGCGGCCGGGGCGCTCTCCCGGAAGTCGAGGAAGGTCACGCTGCGGTCGCTGGCCCGGTAGTAGAGCGCGAAGCCTCCGCCCCCGAGGCCGCTCGACGCAGGCGAGGCGACCCCGAGCGCCAGCATGGCGGCGGCGGCGGCGTCGGCGGCGGTCCCTCCCGCGGCGAGGATCTCCGCCCCGGCGCTCGAGGCCTCGGGGTGGTCCGTGGCGATCGCGAAGCGGCGGTAGGTCGCCGAGTGCTGCGGGGCGAGCAGCGAGGGCTGCGAGGCGGGCGGGTTCGCGGTGCGGGTCGCGGCGACCGTGCGGGCCGAGCCGCAGCCGGCGAGGCAGAGCGCGAGGGTGATCCAGGAGCGGAGCGAGGTGGAGGCGAAGGAGGGCTTCACGCGGCGACGATGCCCAAGAACAGGGCGCGCCGCCATCGATTCACGGCGTCGCGGCCGGGCGTCGGAAGCGCAGGGTCATGCGGTCGCTCTCGCCGATGGCGAGGTAGCGGGCGCGGTCGGTCTCTCCCTGACGGAGCGTCGGCGGGAGCGACCAGACGCCCTCGGGGTAGTCCCTGGTGTCGCGCGGGTTGGCGTTGATCTCCGAGCGCTCGTCGAGCACCAGGCCGGCGGCCTGCGCGAGCTGGATGACGTAGGCCTCGGGCACGTAGCCCGAGCGGGCGCTCACCTGCGGGTCGGCCCCGGCGGCGGCGCGGTGCTCGACGAAGCCCAGCACCCCTCCCGGCTTCAGCACCCGGAAGATCGCGGCGAAGACCTGCTCGGCGGCGTTGTCGGTGATCCAGCCGTGGAGGCTGCGGAAGGTGAGCACCACGTCGGCCGAGGCGTCGGGGCCCAGCTCGATGGTGGCGGGCGGCTCGAGGGTCGAGACCCGCACGTTGCCGTAGAGATCGGGGCGCGTCGCCTGGAACTCCCGGAAGCGTGCGTGGTACCGGGCGCGCGGCCCGGCGGCGGCGGGGATGGCGGCGACCAGGGTTCCGGAGTCGTGGAGCAGCGGCGCGAGGATGGCGGTGTACCAGCCGCCGCCGGGCGCGAGCTCGATCACGGTCTGACCGGGTCGCACCCCGAAGAAGGTGAGCGTCTCTCGGGGGTGGCGGTAGACGTCGCGCGCCCGGTCGGCGGCGGAGCGGTGGGCGCCCGCGATGGCGGCGTCGAGCGAGCCGAAGGCGACGGGCGCGGCGATCGCGCTCGGGGCGGTCGCGGGGGCGGTGCGAGCGCTGGTGGTTCCGCACGCGGCGAGCGCGAGCGGGAGGATGAATGTGGGGAGCAGTCTCATGGCGGGGCATCCTACGTGGGAACGCCGCGAGCCGCCTCGACGACCGATGGCCCCCCCGCGGCCGTGAATGCGTCGTCGGTTGCGCATCGGTGCTAGAGACCTCTCATCAAAGGTCCCGCTGGGGACCTGTACAGAGGAGCGCCATCGATGGACCGACGATCGTTCGCCATCCGAGCACTTGGCCTCGCGGGCTGCCTGGCGCTGGGGCTGTCGGGGGCCGACGCGTCGGCGCAGACCACGGCCACGGTCGAGGTGCGCGTGGGGGAGACGGTGAGCTTCGCCCTGCCGCGCCTCGTGCAGATCATCGACACCGAAGACCACTCGATCGCGACGATGGTGGTGACGCCCGACGGTCAGGCGCGGGTCACCGGCGTGGCCGTCGGGCGCACGCGCATCGTCGGCCGCGACATCGCGCAGCTCCCGTTGATCTTCCCCGTGACGGTCGTCCCCGCGCGACCGTAGAACGCCCTCCCGCTCAGGCCGCGCGCGTGCGCCTTCCGCCGTGCATGGAGTGGCCGCGGGTGAGCCACGCGACGGCCTCGTCGCGCTTGGCGAACACGCTGATCGCGAGGTCGGGGAAGAGCGCCCGGCCGACGTTGCTGAGCGCGGCCATCGGCGCGCTGTGCGTGAGGATGGCCGCCCGCTGGAATCGCGCCGCGTGCCTTCGGTGGAACACCATCCCCAGGTTGGTGTTGCCCGGCTCGTGACCGTCGTGCTGGAGGGTGTTCCAGAGCATGGTGTCGATGTCGGGGTGCTCGGCCAGCATGGCCTCGGCGTCGTCGAGCGCGCGCAGCAGCTCGGCGCGGCTGATGTAGCCCTGGGAGCGCACCTCCAGCACCCTCGGCGCGGCCCGCAACACGAGCAACCTGGCCTCTGCACGACGACTCTGCTCGTTGGTCACTGGTGACTCAACCCCCTCCATCGTCGTTGCCGCCACCACCACCGGACGGGCCGACCGATTCCTACAATGCCCTCACCCGGCGGATGGATGCAAGGGGAGCGGCGTCGGGCGTGAGTCCCCCCGCTGGCGTATGGTCCGCGGACGTGATGTTCCGGCCGTATCGCCTCGCAGTGCTCTCGTTGTGGCTCCTCGGGGGCTGTCGGAGCGCATGGTCGCAGCCCGCCAGGGACGCGGCCCCGGTCGATCGCCCGACCGCCCTCGACGCCGGCGCTGGCTGCCGCTTTCCCCTGGTGGCGATCGACCGGGACGAGCACTGCGGTCGGCCGGGTCAGCGCCACGTGGGCGGCGCCGCGACCGGCCCGGTGACGAGCTGCCAGCCCGGCGAGTCCATGCTCCCCAACGGCGCCGGGTGCCAGCCTCGAGGCGCCCTCGACCGCCCCGACGACGCGGGCGTGACCTCGCGCTGGGAGCCCGCGACGGCGGCCGCGAGGGCGAGGGTCGGGGCGACGATGGCGCTGATCCCCGGGGCGACGTGGCGCACGGCGGGCCGCTGGGTCTCCGTGGGCGCCTTCGCCATCGACCGCACCGAGGTGACCGTCGGCGCGTGGCGGCGATGCATCACCGCGGGCATGTGCCCGGCGCTCAGCGACCCGCTCTCGACGATGACCCGCGACGCGATGCCCGTGGTGAACGTCACCCACGCCCAGGCCGCGCGGTACTGCACCTTCGCGGGCTCGCGCCTGCCTACCGACGCCGAGTGGTCCCTCGCGGCGCAGGGCGTCGAGGGCCGCTGGTCGCCGTGGGGGAGCCGTCAGGCGAGCTGCACGCTGGCGCGCACCTCGGGCTGCGGCGACGGGCCGACGGCGGTGGGCGCGACGGCCGCGGGAGCCTCCCCGCACGGGGTGCTCGACCTGGTGGGCAACGTGGCCGAGTGGGTGCTCGACCGCGAAGGGTCGGCGCGCCCGACGGCGGGCGTCGACCGTGACCCCACGGGGCCGACCTCGGGAGAGTCGCGGTGGGTGCGGGGCGGGTCGTATCGGACGCCCGACGGCCGCGCCGACGGGCTGCTGCGAGAGGCCGTCGACGCGCGGGAGGCGCGGGTGGACGTGGGGTTCCGCTGCGTGCGAGGGCTGTAGCCCCTCGAGCCGGGGTTAGAGGGCGCGGAGCACGCCCTCCTTGATGAGCTTGCGGATGAGCACCATGCGGCCCGCGTCGTCGAGGGAGGTCGGCAGGTCGCGCGCGGTGTAGCGGTCGTGCTGCACCGCGAAGCGGAGCGCTCCCTCCGCGTGCGCGGGGAAGGTCAGCGCCGCGCCGTAGCAGGAGAGCGTCACCCGCTCGCCGTCGGAGTCGAGGCGGAGCACCGCGCCGGGGCGCACCCCCACGGGGCTGTCGACGGTGAGCGCGCCGAGGCCCGCGAGCTGCGCGAACTGCCCCGGGAGCCTCGCGTGGCGGGTGCCCACGAGGTCGTGCGCGAAGTGCTCGAAGAGCCCGTCCGCGTCGGCCTCCGCCGCGGAGGCGAAGCGCCGCAGGGCCTCGGCGAGGTAGGCCCTGGCTTCGGGTGAGGCCGCGCCCCCGCGAGCGAAGCCGGGCGGGAGGCCGCGGCGCCCGTGGACGTCGGTGATCGCCCAGCGGCCGAGGGCCTCGGCGAGCAGCTCCGTCCAGGAGGTGAAGAGCGCCCCGAAGGTGATGTGCAGCGAGTGCCCTCCGCCCTCGGTGGTGCGAGCGTCGTGCATGATGCCTCGCGGGATGTAGAGCAGGTCGCCGGGGCCGAGCTCGAACTCCCGGGTGACCGCGCCGCAGGGGGTCACCTTGGGGTCGAACTCCTGGCGGCGCAGCGGGAGCTCGATGGGCTGGTCATAGAGCATCCAGTGCTTGGTCCCCTCGACCTGCGCCACGAAGACGTCGTGGCTGTCGTAGTGGGGGTGGAAGCCCTTGGCGCTGCCCGGCGTGAGGTAGATGTTCGCCTGGAAGCGGGTGCTCAGCTCGAGCTCGAGCGAGCGCACGCACTCGAAGAGCGGCTGGTGGTGCGTCTCGAGCTGGGCGAACACCATCGTGGCGCCAGCGTCGTAGAGCTTGAAGAGCTTGACCGTGTCGATGAGACCGCTCGGGTAGGTGTACTCGCCCGGATCGATCTTGCGGCGGTGGTCGACCAGCGAGACCGACGGGTGGTGCAGGTCGTTGTCGCCGAGGTAGCGGTCGATGTCGCCGAGCGAGAGCAGCCCCTCGAAGGCGCGAGGGCGCTCTCGGAGCAGCACCAGCGGCGAGCGCTCCCAGTGGTCGCGGAGGAAGGCTTCGACCGGCACCGGATCGAGGATCCGCGCCAGCGTGGGGAAGGTCATGGTCATGGGATTCGGAGGGGAGAGAGGGTCAGGTGGTGCGCCGCGCGGGTGCGCTGCGGCGCGGGATCACCAGCGGCGACCGCGGCCGTGGCCCACGCCGTCGGCCCAGTTGCCCGAGTCGGAGTCGGTGATGCCGGTCTGCCCGAGGCGGGCGGTGCCGCGGCCGTTGCCGACCGGGTCGGAGTTGCTGCCCGCGTCGCCGTCGGTGAGGCCCGTCGCGCCGCCGCGGCCGTAGCGCCCGCGACCGCCGTTGACCGGGTCGGAGTAGGTGCCCGAGTCGCCGTCGGTGAGGCCCGTCTGCATGTTGCGGGGGCCGCCGCGGCCGTTGTTCACCGGGTCGGCGTAGGAGCCGGAGTCGCTGTCGGTGAGGCCCGTCTGGTAGCCGCCGCCGCCGCCCTGGACCACCACGGTCTGCGGCTGCTGCGGCTGGGGCCCCGTCTGGATGGGCTGCGGGTTGGCGACGATGCACCCGCCGAGCGCCTTGGCGGCGCCGCCGAGCACGGTGGCGCTGAGCAGCGCGAGCACCGAGCGGCGGCCCGGGCTCTGCTCGACGATCTCGTCTTCGGTGAGGCTGGTGGTGACGGACTCGGTCTTCTTTGTGGGGTCGGACATGGCTTGCGGCTCCCTGGCGTGTGCTGCACGAAGCAATTGATCGGAGAACGGCGGTCCCACCGCCATGCTCGGCCGGGTCCCTTCGACGGGTCGGCGAGGCTCACGCCGCGTGTACGCGCGCCGCGATCAGTACCTTCGCCGACGTTACCTTGGGCCTTCGTCGTTTGTGAAGGCATTGCTGGAGCCCAGCTCGAGCTCGTCGGCGGGGTCGCGACGGGTCTCGACGCTGACCTCGTCGCCCACGGCCACCCACTGCCCGATGCACTCGCGGGCGTGGACGACGTTCTGCGCGAAGTACACCTTCGACTCCCGGGCGCGGAAGCCGCTCAGGGTCTTGAGGGGCTCCGGTGCGCGGGCGCCCGTCCAGGGGTCGGTGTTGACGATCACGCAGCGGGCGCAGGGCTTCACCACCCGGCACCGGACCATCCCCAGGCGAAACACCGACCAGCGGTCCTCATCGAAGGCCTCGCTGCCGGAGACGACCACGTTGGGACGGAAGCGCTCCATCGGCACCGGCTCGGCGAGCCGGGCGTTGAGCGCGTCGAGGGAAGACTCCGCCGCGAGCAGCAGCGGGAAGCCGTCGGCGAAGCCCACCCGGTCGCTCTCCCGGGCGTAGGTCGGATCGACCGGACGCGCGCTCCCCGGGGGCATCCAGACGATGTCCCCTTCGAGGCCGAGGGTGGTCCGTAGCCAGAGCGCCGCGTCGGGGCTGGCGCGGCGAGCCTCGACCGCGTCGTCCCAGACGGTGACCCGGCGGGTCGGAGCGGCGTCGCCCGGATCGAGCGGCAGATGCAGCGCACCGTGGCCGTGCGCGGAGAGCGCGACGTGGTCGCCCCGCACGCTGACCGACACGGTGGCGAGGTCGGGTCGCTCGCGCTGCGAGACGAAGCGCCCTTCGGGGTCGACGATCATCCAGCGGCGGTCGTGCCGGAAGCCGGTCTCTTCGAGCTCGGCGCGGTCGAGGCGAATGGCCTGACAAGACTTCACCGGATGGATCCAGAGTGACGATACCTGCATGGCTTGACCGCGGGGACTCTACACAAAGGGGCGGCGGGGGGCGGGAATGCGCTAGAGTCGCCGGTCTGATGTCGTCGGCACTCGCGAGCCTGGGGCCCGGGGTGGTCTTCGCCCGGGATTTCCGCATCGTGCGTGCGCTGGCGGAGGGCGGGATGGGGGCCGTCTACGTGGCCGAGCAGCTGTCCTCGGGCAAGCTGCGAGCGCTGAAGGTGCTCAACCCCGACCTCGTCGCAGACCCCTACAGCCGGGAGCAGTTCACCCTCGAGGCCCGCATCGGGGGACAGATCGGGAGCGGTCACGTCGTCGAGGTGATCGCCGCCGGGGTCGACGAGGAGACCGAGATCCCCTACCTCGCGATGGAACTCCTCGAAGGCGAAGACCTCGCCGACCTGCTGCACCGCCGGGGCAGGCTCCCGACGCACGAAGCCCTGGAGATCTTCGAGCAGCTCGGCGACGCCCTGGCGGCCGCGCACCGCGCCGGGGTGATCCACCGCGACCTGAAGCCCCGCAACATCTTCGTCGCCCGCTCCAAGCTCCGGGGCATGCCCTTCGTGGTGAAGGTGCTCGACTTCGGCATCTCCAAGGTGATCACCCACAACGCCACCTCGGTGACCGTCACCCGGCAGCTCGGGTCGCCGCTCTTCATGGCCCCCGAGCAGGCGCGCTCGGGCGCCAAGCTGCGGCGCAGCACCGACGTCTGGCCCATGGGGCTGCTGGCCTACCTGCTCCTCACCGGCCGCCACTACTGGCGCTCGGTGGAGAACGAGGGGGTCAGCCTCAACGCGCTCCTGATGGAGATCGCGGTGCACCCCATCGACCCGCCCGGGCTGCGCGTCATGGAGCAGGGGCTCGACCCGGGGCTGCTCCCGGCGGGCTTCGACGAGTGGTTCCTGCGCTGCGTGGAGCGCGACCCGGAGCGCCGCTTCGCCGACGCGGGAGAGGCCTCCGAGGCGCTGCGCTCGGTGCTGCGCAAGCGGCACGCGTCGATGATGGAGAGCGAGCCCACGGTGGTGCGGGTGCTGCCCGGCATGGCCTCGAGCGGCGCCTTTCCCATCGCCCCGTCGGGGCCGCGGGCGCGCGTCGAGACGCCGGTGTCGCAGCCCGTGGCAGCGCCCTGGTCGGCCACCCAGGGCCCCTCGACCGCCGCCGCCATCGGGCCGCCTCCGAGCGGGAGCTCCACCGCCGTCACGGTCGGGTCGTCGAAGCGCCGCTGGCCCGTCGCGGCGCTCGGAGGCCTCTCGCTGCTGGTGGTCGCGGCGGCGGTGCTGGCGCTGCGGCGGGGCGATCCTCCGAGCGCCGAGGCGCCAGACACCGTGGCGCTGCACTTCGTGGGGCTCCCCCCGGGGGCGAGGCTGCTTGTAGGGGCGCAGGCCTTCGCCGGCGCCGAGGCGATGGTGCCTCGGAGCCAGGCGTCGTCCACCGTACGCGTGGAGGCGCCGGGCTATCGACCGATGGCCTTCACCCTGGTGCCCGATCACGAGCAGCGGGTGGTGCTCCCTTCGATGGTCGCCGACCCTTCGGCGGCCGACGCCGCGGCGGAGGCGGTCCCCGGTCAGCCGGCGCCGGTGGAGGTGGTCGTGGTGCAGCAGACCGTGGACGCGGGCGTGGCGACGGACGAGGGAGCGACGGACGAGCCCGAGCCTGCTGCGCCGGCGGCGCACCTGGTCCGGAGGGCGACCGGGCGGCTCACCGTGGGGGCCGACCCGCCGCGCTGCGAGGTGAGCGTCGACGGGCGCGTGGTCGGGCGGTCGCCGGTGTTCAACCGGGTGGTCTCCGCGGGGGAGCATCGGGTGCGGTGCCGGCGGCCCGACGGGCGGGTGATGCAGCGGGTGGTGAGGGTCCCGGGCGGGCGCGAGACCGAGGTGATCTTCCCGGCGGAGTGAGCTTCAGCCCTCGCGTCCGAAGAGGGCCCGACGGGTCTCGGGTTCGAGCGAGTGCATCACGGCGTCGAGGGCCGCGGCGCGCGCCACGAGGTCGCTGGGGATGGGCATCTTCGAGGTGTCGATCCAGAGCGTCGGGGCGGGCGGGGTCTCGTGCCAGGTGAGGTATCCCGCGCGTAGCTTGCGGATGTACGCGGAGGGGATGCCCGACTCCATGGAGCGCGCCCGGTTGCGGATGCGCCGAAGGATGGTGCGCAGGTCGGCGTCGAGGCAGATGAGCCGGTCGGGCCGGGGCAGCGCGCCGAAGAGGCGGTCGTAGAGCTGCTCGTAGAGGGAGAACTCCAGCGGGTCGACGGTGATGCGAGCGAAGATGAGGTTCTGCTGCGGGGTGAAGTCCGTCACCACGGAGCGGCCGACGGAGAGCAGCGCCTCGATCTCGCGCACCTGGTCGACCCGCTGCGTGAGAAACGACACCTCCGTCTGGAAGCCCCAGCGCTTGATGCCGTCGGGCCCGTAGAAGCGCTCGAGGAAGGCGTTGTCGCCGAAGCGCTCGGGGACGAAGAGCGCCCCGGTGCGGCGCGCCACCACCTCCGCGAGCGTGCTCTTGCCCACGCCGATGGGACCAACACAGGCGATCCAGGTTCCTCGCTCCATCGCAACGGGGCGCGACATAGCAGAGACGCCGCGGGGGATGGGAGTTTCCGCCCACGGGCTGCGCAGCGTCGTTGACCCTCTTTGTTTCGCTGGGGTAGCGTCCGCGCGGTGCTTCGGTTCGCCGTGATCGTCGGGTGTCTCTCCTTCGTCGCCACCGCCAGCGGGTGCGGCCCGGTGCTGTACATGGTCAACCTCTCCGGCGCGCAGCACGCCGTCGAGGAGGCCCGCCAGGCCGGTGGGCCGCAGCGAGCTCCCTACGAGTACCACTTCGCCCTCGAGCACCTGCGCAAGGCCCAGGAGTTCGCCGGCACCGCGGAGTACCAGGACGCCGTGGACATGGCATCGGTCGCCGAGGACTACGGCAACCGCGCACGAGAGATCGCCCGGGGTCGAGCCAATGCGTCGCCGCGCTGACCTCCGTCCGCTCGCCCTCGCCCTCGCGTGCCTCACCGGGTGCGCCGCGACCTCCGGGCTTCGGGGCCGCCTCGACGCGACCCGGCTGCTGCTCACGCAGGCCGAGCGCAACGGGGCCCACGAGTGCGCCCCGCGCGAGCTGGCGGTGGGCCGGGCGCACGCGGAGTTCGCCGACCGCGAGCTCGACGAAGGGCACTTCCGCCGCGCCGAGGAGCACTTCAACGAGGCCGACCTCAACGCCCGCGCGGCGCTGAGGATGTCCCCCGCCGACCGTTGTCTGCCGCAGGCCCCGGCGCCCGTGGTCGGCGACCGCGACGGCGACGGCTACCTCGACCCCGACGACCGCTGCCCCGACGTGCCCGAGACCTGGAACTCCTTCCAGGACGAGGACGGCTGCCCCGACGATCCGGACACCGACGGCGACGGGCTCGTGGACTCCCGGGACGTGTGCCCCATCGAGCCCGAAGACCGCGACCAGTACCTGGACGAGGACGGCTGCCCCGAGCTCGACAACGACGCCGACGGGGTGTCCGACACCACGGACAACTGCCGCAACGAGGCCGAAGACCCCGACGGCTACAACGATCCCGACGGCTGCCCCGACCTCGACAACGACCAGGACGCGCTGGTCGACCTGCAGGACCACTGCCCCAACGAGCCCGGCCCGGTGGACAACCACGGCTGCCCTCGGGTCTTCGAGCACCTGCAGATCACCCAGCACGGGGTGCGCTTCCGCGTGGAGTTCGACCTCAACCGCGCGACGCTGCGGCCCGGCGCGGCGGCCACCCTCGACGAGGTGGTGCAGTACCTCGGCCAGCCGCAGAACCGCGCGCTGCGCTACGAGGTCGGCGGCCACACCTCCAGCGAAGGGGGGCGGCAGCACAACGAGCGGCTCTCCGCGGCGCGCGCGGCCACGGTGCGCACCTACCTCATCGGGCACGGCATCGAACCTTCGAGGCTGACCTCGCGCGGCTATGGTCCGCGGCAGCCGCTCGAGAGCAACACCACCTCCGAGGGGCGCGCGGCCAACCGGCGCGTCGAGCTCAACGAGATCGACGCCGACGGCCGTATCGTTCACTGATCACGACGCCTCGCACCTGCGCCGCGCAGGGTCGTTGGCGCCGGGGCGAAACCGTGTAGGATGCCGCCGCCCGATCGCCGACGGGGACGCACCCGGTTGTCCGCGGCGCTCCCCTGGAAACCCAACGAGCAAAGTATGAGCTGGCAACGGACCGCAGTCTTCCTGGCCGCCCTGGCCTTCGTCCCCTCCACCGCGAACGCACAGCAGGGTCCCCGTGACCGCGCCGCGCGCTCGCTCATCACCGACGCGGTGGAGGAGTACCAGAACCTCGAGATCGACCGCTCCCTCGAGCGCCTCCAGAACGCCGTGCGCACCTGCGCCAACAACGGCTGTTCGCCCGCGATGACCGCGCGCGTCCACATGGCGATCGGCATCGTGCAGGTCGGCGGCCAGCAGAACACCACCGCCGGCGTCGAGTCGATGGTGCGCGCGCTTCAGCTCGACGCCAACGCCCAGCCCGACGCGATGCTCGTCACGCCGGAGATCAGCGCGGCCTTCCGCCAGGCGCAGGGCCAGGTCGCTGGCGGCGGTCGCACCCCGCCGGTCAACACCCCCCCGGTCAACACCCCGCGGCGCCCGAGCTCCGGCGGTGAGCTGCTGCACACGCCCGCCCCGGAGCAGCTCGCCAACACCCCGCTCCCGGTCTACGTCGAGCCGAGCGCGACCTTCTCCGTCGAGCACGTCTACGTCTATTACAAGGGCAACGGCATGCGCTCCTTCGAGCGCCGGGAGATGAGCCGCGCGGCCAACGGCTACGGCGCGGAGATCCCCTGCGCCGCCATGATCGCCCCGTCGATGGAGTACTACGTCACCGCCGTCGACGCGAACACCCAGGTCGTCGCCACCGTCGGCAGCGAGACCTCGCCGGTGCAGGTTTCCATCGTCGCCCGCCGCTCTCACCCGGCGCCCTCCCTCCCCGGCCGCACGCCGCCGGAGACCTGCGCGGCCGACACCGAGGAGTGCCCCCCGGGCATGACCGGTCCGCAGTGCCGCACGCGCCCCGCGGCGCGGGGCAACCGCGGCCTCGGCGACCCCTGCGCCTCCAACGACGAGTGCGGCGAGGGCCTGCACTGCGACGCGGGCGCCTGCGGCGTCGGCGAGGCCGCCAGCACCGAGCCCACGGAGCCTACAGACCCGCGCGCGCCTCGCGCCTCGCGCTTCTCCTTCGACCTCGGCGCCGGCATCGGCGCGGCCTTCCTCACCGGCCGCCCGTCCTACGCCGAGCAGCGCCTGCTCGTGAACTCCTCGGGCCAGGTGGTGCGCCGCGACTGCGGTGACGTCGTCTGCTACCAGACCATCGACCCGGGCTTCGCGCCGACCTTCTTCCTCGCCGCCAACGTCCGCTACAATTTCACCCCGCGCATCGGCGCGGCGGTCGTGGCGCGCTTCCAGTTCGACTCCGCCCCGTGGACCATCGCCGCCACCTCCGGCGGCTCGGCGCGCAGCAACCCCTTCGCCAACCTGCTGCTGATGGGGCGCCTCTACTACGCCTTCACGCCCCACGGCTTCGCCACCAGCGGCTTCGTCGCCAGCGCCTTCGGCGGCGGCGGCGTCGGCCAGATCGAGCCCAAGCCCGCGCTCCCCTCCACCGAGACCCGCGAGGGCGCCCACGTGCTCTCGGGCTACGGCAACGTGCACGCCGGGGCGCGCGTCGAGTACGCCGTCCGCAACGGCTTCCACGCCGGCGCCGAGGTCGCGCTCCAGTTCATGTTCCCGACCTTCCTGTTCAACATCGACACGACGGTCTTCCTCGGCTTCCACCTGTAGAAGCCGCCGCGGCGCCCGCTCACCCCCGGCGGTGCGCCCCGATCGCGGCCAGCATCTCCGCGAGGAGGTTGGCCGCGAGCAGCGACGTCACCCCGTTGACGTCGAAGTCCGGCGAGACCTCCATCACGTCGCAGCCCACCACCCGCAGCGCCTTCGTGGCGCGCACCATCGCCAGCGCCTGCCAGGAGAAGAAGCCTCCCGGCACCGGGGTCCCGGTCCCCGGGGCCATCGACGGGTCGACCGCGTCGACGTCGAAGCTCACGTAGTAGGGCCCCGTCTTCGGCAGCGCCTCGATGCGGGCGATCACCCCGTCGAGGTCGCGGTGCACGTCCTCCGCGGTCAGCACCGTGAAGCCCGCCTTCCTGGCGAAGGCCAGGTCGTCGCGCGTCGAGAAGGGGCCGCGGATGCCGATCTGCAGCACGTCCGCGGGCCGTAGCAGACCCTCCTCCGCCATGTTGCGAAAGACGGTGCCGTGGTGGGGGTCGATGCCCCACGCGGGGGGGTAGGTGTCGCTGTGCGCGTCGAAGTGCACCAGCCCCAGCGGGCCGTGCACCTTCGCGAGCGCGCGGATCACCGGCAGCGAGCAGGTGTGGTCGCCCCCGATGACCGCGGGGACGGCGCCCGCCGCGACGATCTCCGCCACGCGGGCCTCGATGCGGGAGAGCGACAGGGCCATGTCCATCGGGACGCAGGCCACGTCGCCGCCGTCGGCGCAGCGCAGCGTCTCGAAGAGGTCGATGTCGGGGTCGGGGTGGAAGCCCCGGGTGAGCGCGCTCGCGAGGCGCACCCCGCGAGGGCCGAAGCGGGCGCCCGGGCGGTACGTGGTGCCGCCGTCGAAGGGGGCGCCGATGATGAGCGCGTCGACGTCCGCGGGGTCGGCGTGCACCGGCAGCCGAAGGAAGGTCGACACCCCGGCGAAGCGAGGAACCTCCCGCGGCGACACAGGCTTGAACGCGTCGGTCATGGGCGAATCCTCCTTCGGTGGGTTTTGGGTCTATGCGATGCGGTAGCGCAGCAGGCGGCACTCGATGTCGCCGTTGTAGAGCTCCACCTCCATCTCCGGCGTGAGCCCGAGGTTGCGCTGCACCAGCGGGTTGCCCGAGATCAGCAGCACGGTGCTCCCGTGCATGGTGCGCAGCGCCTCGCCCCACTGGCGGAAGAAGCCCGCGAGCTGCAGCGGCTGCGCGGCGAGCCTCCCCCCGTAAGGGGGATCGGCCACCACCCACGCGGGACCGTCCTCCTCGCGGTAGCTGCGCGCGTCGCGGCGCTGCACCGTGACCGCGCCCGCGACGCCCGCCGAGGCGAGGTTCTGCGCCGTGGCGTCGACCGCCGCGGGCGAGACGTCCGTCGCGAGGATCTTCACCGGGCACTCGGTGAGCACCGCCGCGTTGGCCGCCTCCAGCAGCGACTCCCACGCCGTCGACTGCGCCGCGTCGAAGCCCGGCCAGCGCTCGAAGCCGAAGCGGCGACGCAGCCCCGGCGCCACGCGGCAGGCGATCATCGCCGCCTCGATGGCGACGGTGCCGGCGCCGCACACCGGGTCGATGAGGTCGGTCGTCGCGTCCCAGCCCCCGATGCGCAGCACCGCCGCGGCGAGGTTCTCCTTCATCACCGCGTCGACCGTCGCCACGCGGTAGCCGCGCTTGTGCAGCGCCTCGCCCGCGAGGTCGAGGTAGACCGTGGCCTCGTCCTTCACGAGGCGCACCACCACCGAGACGTCCGGGTCGCGAGGGTCGACGTCGGGCCGGCTGCCGTGCAGGTCGCGGATCGAGTCGACGATGGCGTCCTTGGTCTTGAGCGCGATGAACTGCGAGTGCGTGAGCTGCGAGCTGCGGCACGTCGCCGTCACCGAGAGGGTGTGCTTCGGGCTCGAGTGCTCGTCCCAGCCGAGCGCCCGCACGCCGTCGTAGAGCGCCTGCTCTCCCTTGGCCGGGAAGCGCCCTCGCTCCAGCAGCACCCGCATCGCGATGCGGCTGTGGAGGCAGGCGCGCATCCCGTCCGCGAGGGCGCCCTCGAAGTGCACCCCCCCGCGGTCGGCGCGCACGTGCCAGAAGCGCATCGAGCGCAGCTCGTCCCGCAGCGCGGGCTCGGTGCCCTTCGCCGCCGTCGCGAAGAACCGTAGCGGACCCGGACCGCTCACGCGCCCCGGCCGATCCAGGCCTCGAAGTCGTCGGCCATGCGCTCGAACGACCCGCCCTCGGTGGTGCCGATCACCTCGCGGCCGTGCACCACGCGCACGGTCACGTCGAGCTCCACGGGGCCCGTCTGCGGGGCGATCGTGGGCAGCTTCGCGACGGCCGCGCGCGCCTGCGCCACGGCCTCGTCGACGCTCAGGTTGCAGCTGGCCACGATGGCGTCCGCGGAGAGGGCGGAGCCGGTGAGCGCGCGCAGCGTGTCGTTGAAGGTCTTGGCGTTGCCGGGCGCCCAGTAGTGCTTCGCGAGGTCGGGGCCGACCCTGGGGTTGTCGACCAGGTGGCCGTCGCGCCCGAGGAAGAAGGCCCGCGTCTGGTGCACCGCCATCTCGGCCATCACGTAGCCGTGGTAGTAGGCGCTCGCCTCGCCCGCGAGCAGGTGCGGCACCGCCAGCACCGGGCGCGTGCCCGCGGAGAGCCCCTGAAGCTCCACCTCCACCGCGCGAAACATCGCCAGCACCGCCTCGGGCTGCAGCGCCTCGTCGGACATCTCGTAGAGCCGCCGCTCGGCCATCGGGATCGTCAGCATCGCGCGCACGTCCCACGGCCGCATCGGCTGCGCCTCGGAGATGGCCTCCTCGAGGAGCGACTGCGGGATGGGGTTGCCCTCGCCGTCGGTGAGGTAGCGGGCGCGCCAGTCGGCGTCGTCCAGCAGCGAGTCCATGAACATCGACTGCGTCTCGGCGTAGGCCACCGAGGTCGGGGCGAACTCCTGGGCGAAGCACGGCGCGTCGCTCTCGATGTTGCTGAAGTGCGCCGCGTGGCCGCCTTCGTGGAAGAGCGTCTCGGTCGCGCGCAGCCCGCTGCCCACCGCGCCCCGCACGGCGTTGGCGGTGAAGTTGATGCGCGCCGGGCGCCAGGTGCCCGCGTCGCGGAAGCCCACCCCGGGGCCGTGCATGAAGCCGTTCTCGTACTTGCCCGGGCGGTCGACCAGGTCGAGCGTGAGCATCGCGCCGCGAAACTTCACCCCGAGCCCCGCGAAGGAGCGGCCCCAGCGGCGCACCGCGGGGCCGAAGCCGAAGTAAGGGTCGAGCGCCGCGGCCAGCTTGCCGGCGCGGAGGAAGAGGAAGTTCCATGGGTCGAGGGCGCCGTCGCCGTGGCGCTTCGCGAAGGAGGCGAGCTCCGCGCGGGTGCGCTCGGCGGTGCGGGCGGCGAGGTCGTCGAGGGCGCCGAAGAGCTCGGCCTTGGTCATGCGCTCGACGGTGTGAACCCGCCACGCGTAGTAGTCCGAGTGGCCCAGCATCCGGCCGAGCTGGTTGCGCTTTCGCACCACGTCGAGGAAGCCGTGCTCCAGCACGAAGGCCTCGATCGAGCGCAGCCCCTCGTAGGCCGCGCGGCGGCGCGCGGGGTCGGGGTCGTTGCGCAGCATCAGCGAGAGCTTGTTGCTGCCCGCCGCCTCGAAGGCGCCGGTCGCCGGGTCGATGTAGCCCAGCTTCATCCCGCCGCGCACCCGCTGCAGCTCGCCCTCCATGTGCACGATCTCCTCGGAGAGCGCGCGCGCCTCCGGGCTCTCGATGCTGTTGGCGGCGAAGAGGGCGATCCACCCGTCGAGCACGTGCTGCTGCTGGGGGGTGCCCTCGTGGGTCGCCCGCAGGTCGCGCAGCCGGCGCAGGGCCGTCGGGTCCTGGAGGAAGCGGTTCATCCCGATCTCCGCGGCGGACAGCGCCTTCTGCGCGGCCTCCGGGTCGTCGGCGACGCCCATCTTCGCGGACCAGAACAGGTCTTCCTTGGTGGTGTGGAGCTGGAGGAATTCCTCCTGCAGCGAGCGCAGCGTCGAGGCCAGTGAGGTGGTCATTGGGAGGGCAAAACCGTACCACACGGGGGCGCTCCCTCACGCGACCCTTGCGCCTACACCGAGGCTCCCCATACGCTCGCGGTCGTGTACGAGGGCGAACAGTTCGGGCCCTACGTTCTCCGCGAAAAGATCGCCCAGGGGGGCATGGCGGAGATCTACTTCGGCGAGCGCCGGGGAGCCCTCGATTTCCGCCGCGAGGTCTGCATCAAGCGCATCCGCCCCAACCTGAGCGGCGACCCCTCCTTCGTGGAGATGTTCATCGACGAGGCGCGCATCTGCTCGCGGCTGCGGCACAGCAACATCGTCGCCATCGACGACTTCGGCAACACCGACGGCCAGCTCTACATCTGCATGGAGTGGGTGCACGGCACGGACATCGGCCGGCTCATCAAGCGCCTCGCCTCCGAGGGGCGGAAGATGCCCGTCGACGCGGCGCTCTTCGTCCTCTCCGAGGTGCTGCGCGGCCTCGAGTACGCCCACGGCAAGCACGACCAGGGCGTCGCGCTCGACATCGTCCACCGCGACGTCACGCCCCACAACATCCTCGTCAGCTACGCCGGCGAGGTGAAGCTCTCGGACTTCGGCATCGCCAAGGCCACCTCGCGGCTGCACCAGACCCAGGGCGACCTGGTGAAGGGCAAGCTCGCGTACATGGCCCCGGAGCAGGCCACCGGGAAGACCCTCGACGGCCGCACCGACCTCTTCGCGCTCGGCATCTGCGCCTTCGAGCTCCTCGCAGGGCAGCGGCCCTTCCAGGGTCGTGACCGCGAGGTGATCCTCACCATGCTGCGCGGAGAGCGCGAGGCGCTGAGGTCGCTGCGGCCCGACGTGCCGCCCGCGGTCGAGCGCTGGGTCGACACCCTGCTCAAGCTCCCGATGGACCAGCGCTTCCCCACCGCGGCCGCGGCCCTCGACGCGCTCCAGTCCATCCCCTTCCCCACCGGATCGCGCTCGCTCACCGCGCTCCTCTCGGAGTTCTATCCCGACCAGGCCTCGGTGGTGACCCCGGTGGTGGCCCAGGCCCCGGCCCCCGTGGCGCTCGAGTCCACCCGCCCCCAGCGCCCCGCCCGCACCGAGCTCCTCAGCGCCGAGGCCGACTCCTCCGAGCAGACCGCCATCACCCCTCCACCGGTGTTCACTCCGCTCCCTCCGCCCATCGCGCCGACCGCCACCAGCGCCCCCTTCGCCGTCACCATCCCCAGCGCCGCGGTGCAGCCCGCGGCCTCGCGCCCGCTGCTCCGCCGGGTCGCGCTGCCCATCGCCGTCACCGCCGTGGCCGTCCTCGGCGTCACCGTCGCGCTCGCCCTGCAGTCCCCTCCGGCGCCCGTGTCCCCTTCCCCGGCGCCCCTGCATGCCTCACCAGCACCCCTGCAACCCTCTCCGGCGCCTCTGCCTATCTCTCCGCCGCCTCTGCAACCCTCTCCGGCGCCCGTGCACGTCTCTCCGCCGCCTCTGCAACCCTCTCCGGCGCCCGTGCAGGTTGCTCCTGCGGTCGATGCGACCCCCGCGACGCTCACGGTCACCATCCAGCCCTGGGGCAACGCCTCGCTCGATGGGCGTCCCATCGCCACCGGGCGCGCGGTGCGCGTCGCTCCCGGGACGCACACCGTCTCGGCCAGCCAGCCCGGCGGGCGCAGCACCTCCCGACGCATCACCCTCGCGCCCGGAGAGAGCGAGCGCGTGAGGTTGGAGATCCCCCGGTAAGGGGGGGACCCTTCCCCCACCTCGACAGCAGCACACCTCGGGCCCGATCTGAAGTAAGGGAGAGCGCACGCTCATGGCTCGATTCGCAGCGATTGATGTCGGCTCCAACGCGATGCGCCTTCGGGTCGTCGAGGCGCTCTCCCCCGACCAGGTGCGCGAGGTCGCCGCGGAGCGGGCGCCGGTGCGGCTCGGCCACGACGTCTTCCTCACCGGGAGGCTCGCGCCCTCGGCCGTCCTGGAGGCCGTCGACGCGCTCAAGGCCTTCCGCGACGTGATGAAGGAGGCCGGGGTCGACGGCTACCGCGCGGTGGCCACCAGCGCCGTCCGCGAGGCGCAGAACGCCGCGCTGCTGGTCGAGCGCGCCGAGCGCGAGGCGGGCATCAAGCTCGACGTCATCGAAGGGGTCGAGGAGGCGCGGCTGGTGCTGGTCGCGGTGCGCCACGCGGTCGACCTCAAGGGCCGCAGGGCGCTGCTGGTCGACATCGGCGGCGGCAGCGTCGAGCTCACCCTGCTCACCGACCAGGCGCCGCACGCGTCGGTGTCGCTCCCGATGGGCACGGTGCGCCTCCACGAGGCCTTCCTCGACCTCGACGTCGCCGTCTCCGCCGAGCGCCGGGCGCTGCTGGTGGAGTACATCGAGCGCTCGCTGAGCGAGGCGGAGTTTCTCCGCGGCTCGAAGCCCGACGTGGTGGTCGCGACGGGCGGCAACGCCGAGGCCATCGCGTCGCTCTGCCCCTTCGCCACCGACGACGGCAACGGCATCGACGTGGCCGCCATGCGCTCGCTGCGAGACGAGATGGCCGCCCTCGCCCCGAAGGCCCGCCGGGAGCGCTACGGCCTGCGCGGCGACCGGGCGGACGTGATCGTCCCGGCGCTCTTCGTGCTGTCGACGGTGGCCGACGCGGTGGGCGCGGTCAGCGTGGCGACGCCGGGCGTCGGGCTGAAGGACGGCATCCTCGCGGAGCTCGTCGACCGGGCGTTTCGGGTGTGGGACGTCCCCGGCGAGGCCGCGGAGGTGGAGGCCCAGGCGCTCGCGCTCGGGCGCAAGTACCGCTTCGACGAGGCGCACGCCAAGCACGTCGCGGCGATGGCCCTGTCGCTCTTCGATCAGTGCGCCGACCTTCACCACCTCGGCCCCGACGACCGCGCGCTGCTCAAGCTCGCCGCGCTGCTGCACGACGCGGGCGACTTCGTGGGCTTCGACGCCCACCACAAGCACACCTACTACATCATCACGCACTCCGACCTCATGGGCCTCACGCCCGAGCAGAAGGAGGTCGTGGCCAACGTCGCTCGCTACCACCGCAAGTCGCTGCCCGACCTGTCGCACCCGGGCTACCGCAAGCTCGACCGGCGGCTGCGGACGGTGGTGCGCAAGCTCGCGGCGCTGCTGCGCGTGGCCGACGCCTTCGACCGGGAGCACCAGGGCAAGGTGCTCGACGTGGCGGTGCGCATCACCCCGGGGCGCATCTCGCTGCGCGCCACGCCCAACCCCGCCGCGGCCGGGGAGAGCGACCTCGCCCTCGAGCGCTGGACGGCGCTGAGGAAGGCCGACCTGATGGAGGACGTCTTCGGCTGCGAGGTGAAGGTCGACGGCGCCGAGGGGATGGGGCCGTCGAAGTCGTTTCAGTAGCGCCGTGAGCGTTGACAGCGCACCCCGCCGTCGAACAGAACGGTCGGATGGAGCTGGTGAACCGCACGCCGGTTCCGGCCGCGTGCGCGATCGCGGACGGGTGGGACGAGGAGCACCAGGCGGGCGTCGTCACCGCCAAGGCGACCTTCACCTACGAGCCGGGTGAGGCCCTCGCGCTCGACACGCAGTCGCCGCTGCCCCTCTTCGACGACGACGAGCCCACGCGCTACGGGGTGATCCCCCGCGACGACCTCCCTCGCGAGGGCGACGACTTCGAGGTGATCTTCCTCGGCTGCGCCCACGCCCAGCGGGTCAGGGCCGTCGACGCCATGGAGGTCGAGCTCTCCGTGGGCCCCGCCGCCCGACGCCTCGCCGTCTTCGGCGACCGCCGATGGACCGACGCCGGGCCGAGCGCCCCGCAGCCCTTCCGCGCGATGCCCCTCACCTGGCAGAACGCCTTCGGCGGCGCCTGCGTGGCCCTGGTCGACCGCGAGGCTCCGGTGATCGTCACCGAGGCCCGCAACCCCGCGGGCAAGGGCTTCGACCCGTGGCCGCAGGCGCTGGCGCTGGCGGAGTTTCTCCGGTGCCCGCCGGGCTACCCCTCGCTCGAAGCCTCGCTGGAGCTGCCCAACGTCGAGTCCCCCGGAGCGCTCATCCGTCGCCGCGAAGACGCGCCCGCTCCGGCCTCGTGGGCGACGCTGCCGCTCTCCTCCGTGGCCCACGCGCTGCGGATGATCGACGTCTCTCGCACGCAGTCCGAAGGTCGCCCGGTGCTCACCGAGCAGAGGTTTCACCGGGCCGTGCCCGAGTGGGTGATCGCGCGCCCCGAGGAGGGCGCGGAGGTGGTGCTGCGCGGGCTCGACCCGTCGGGCGAGGTGCGCTTCTCGCTGCCGAGGCTGAGGGTGCTGGCGGACTTCGACGTGGGCGGGGCGCGCACCACCGTCGCGCTCACTCCGCAGACGATGGTGCTGCTGGGGGAGAAGCGGACGGTGACGGTGACGTACCGGGCGCACGTGCACCTGCGACGGGTGGACGAGCTGGAGAAGAGCGTGCGGCTGCGCGTCGAGCGCGAGTGACGGCGAGACAGGGGGCGGCGAATGATCGGGGTGAAGGTCAACATCTGCACGGATCTGAGCGCGGGCGTGCTGATGCACAACGTGCTGCTTCCGCCGCCGATTCCGGTGCCCGTGCCGAGCCTCTCGATCGAGATGGCGGTGAACCAGGACTGGCCCCCGGGAGAGTTCGCCAACACGCACAAGCGCGCGGCGACCGTGCAGCACAAGGGGCGTCGCATCGTGCTCGAAGGACACGACTGCGGTCCGATGATCCCCGACGTCACGCCGCTGTTTCCGCTGAATTACTTCTATTTGATCATGTGGCCCTTCTCGAGCCGCAAGTTCACCTTCAGCGCGAGCACGGTGCAGGCTGACGCTGCCCCGATCGGCTGCGCCGCGCTGTTTCTTCCGATGATGACCTGCGGCGATCCGATCTCCGCCCCGACGGGCATCGCGCTCTCGTCGTGGACGAACACCGTGGAGGTGGGCATGACCGGGACCGACCTCGCGATCGGTCTTGCCTACGCCGCCGCGTCGGTCGCGCTCGACTCGATCTTCAACAAGATCGGCGGCGCGAGCACCGTGCGGCAGGTGCGGCAGTCCGTGAGCCGGGCCGCGCTGGGCGCCACCAGCAGGCAGCTCGCGCAGCGGGCCGCCAGCGAGGCCGGTCGTCACGTCGCAGAGCAGAGCGCGCGGCGGGTCGTCGCAGGAACGCTCGCCAGGGAGGCGGTCGGCAGGGTCGTCGGCTTCAACGACGGCGCCAGCGCGGCGAAGCGGGCGGTCTCCGTCGGCATCATCGACCCGCTCGCCGGGTTCGCCCGCGCCGAGGCGGCCAACGCGCCCAGCGCCGGGGATTGGACCGTGACGTACTCCGTCGGCGTCCCCTTCGCCAACGCCAGCGGAAGCGTGACCAACAGCGAAGACGCGAGCCGTCGTGGCTTCAGCCGACAGACCACCTGGCTCAACGAGCAGACCGCCGTCTCGCCCACCGGCGCCGTGCAGCGCACCCGCAACAGCGTCGCCGTCGCGACCCCGGTCGTCGTCGCAGGGCGCCGCCCGTGACCGCCCCGTCGCCGGTGAAGATCTGGCTCTCACCCGCCGCGGGCGAGGTGCAGCAGGTCTTCGTCTTCGTGAAGGTCACCTGGCGCATCGGGCCCCGCGGGCTGGAGCGCGACGCCTCGGCGCCCATCGACCCGGGCTTCCTCGACGGCCCTCCCTCGCTGCTCCCCGGCACCGACGCGTGGCCGGTGAAGTACGGCACCGACGTGGTGGTGCTGGGCGCCGCCTTCGCCCGCGAGGGCCGACCGGTGCGCTCTCGCATCGTCTCCGTGAAGGTCGGAGAGCACGAGGTGCGCGTCGAGGCGCTGGGCCCCCGCTCGGTGCGATGGCGCGACGGAGAGGCGCCCGAGCTCCCCGAGCCGGAGCCCTTCACCCGCGTCGACCTCGGCTACCACCACGCGTACGGGGGCATCGACGGGCGCGTTCCCATCGCCGAGGAGGACCAAGGCCGCGCCGAGCTCGACCACCCTGGCGCGTACCCACGCAACCCCTTCGGCCACGGATACGTCGTGCTGCCCGACGGCCCCGACCGGGACGTCGTGCTGCCGCAGCTCGAAGACCCGGACGACCGGCTCACGGCCGAGCGATTCGTGGTGCGAGACCCCGCGCTCTGGTACCTGCAGCCTCGTCCCGCGTCGCTGGGGTGGGTGCATCCGGTGATGTTCCCGAGGTCGGTATGGTTCGACGTGGGCGCGGACGCGTGGTTTCCCGCGCCCGACGACCACCGCCTCGCGGAGGTGCGCGACGACGAGCTCCCGGCCCACTGGCGGCGCGTGCTCGGCGAGCTCTCCGCCGGGGCGCTCTCCCCTCACCCCTGGTTCTCCCAGGAGGCCTCGCGCGGGCTGCGGCTCGACCCCCCGGAGCCCGGCACGCCCTTCACCCTCGTCGGGCTCCACCCGGAGCTCGACACCCTGGGCTTCGCGCTGCCCGCACCGCCTCGCATCACCGTCGACGTCGAGGGAGAGCGCACCGCCCTCGCCCCGAGGCTGCACCACGTCGTCTGCGAGCCCGGCTCCCTCCAGGTGCGCTGCACCTACGCCGTCGACCGCCCTCTGCCGCGACGCTTCATCCCTGGCATCCACAAGCACATCCCCATCGCCGCGCAGATCGACGACGGCGACTGGATCGCCTACGAAGCACCGCCCACCGTGCTCGACGCCCTCAAGGAGGGAGGGCTCGATCCGCTGGCCTTCGTGCGACGGGGGTGAGCTCAGCCCGTGGAAGGACGGAGCCTCGCCAGGATGCTCTCCGCGGCCAGCTCCCCGATCGCGCCCGAGGCGGTGGCGCCATGACCGCCCAGACCGGCGACCCAGAACAACGGCCGTAGCTGTCGATCCCAGCCGATGAGCGGGCGGCGGTCGGGGGTGAAGGTGCGAAGGCACGCCCAGCTCCGGGCGATGGAGAGGCTCTGCATCCCCGGACCCAGCAGCGCGGCGCGCTCGGCCAGGTGTTCGAGCGCGACCGGGGACACCTCGGGGGCGCTCGGGGGATGCGCGTCCTCGTCGCAGGCCGAGAGGAGCCAGGCGCCCGACTCGGGTCGCAGGTAGATCCCCTCGTCGAGGTGCCAGAGCCACGGGGCGTCGGCATCGACCCGGCGGTCGCGCGCGCTCACGAAGAGGTGCCGTCGCAGCGTGGCGAAGGGAGGAGCGTCGGCCCCGGCCAGGGCTCCCAGCACGCCCGCCCACGCTCCTGCGGCGATGACCACGCAGTCGGCGTGAAGCGTCCGATCGCGCGTCGTGAGCTCCATCCCGGCGCCCGCCATCCGCATCGAGAGCACCTCGGCCCCGGTCACGACCTCGACGCCGGCGGCGCGCGACGCCCGGAGGTAGCCCTGCAAGAGCCCGTGCACGTCGATGACGCCGTCGTCCGGGAAGCTCACCGCGCCCTCCGCGGGCATCCCCGAGAGCAGCGGCCAGCGGGCGTCGAGCCCGGCCCGGTCGAGCCTCTGGTGGCGCACCCCGAAGGCGACAGCCTGCGCCTCGACCGAGGCGAGCGTCGAGGGCTCGGTGCCCACGAGGATTCCACCCGTGCGGCTCACCAGGGGAGCGGGCGACAGGTCGGGCGGCGGCTCGCGTAGGAGCGCGGCGCCCCGGCTGGTCAGCGCCGTCCACTGGGAGGTCTCGGCCACCGAGCGGCACATCGCCGCGTTGCGCCCGGAGGCGTGCGCGCCGCACACCGGCTCGCGCTCCAGCACGACGATGCCGTCGAGCCCGGCGCGGCTCAGGAAGAAGGCGGTGGCCGCGCCTGCGAAGCCCCCGCCGATGATGGCGACCTTGACGCGCATCGGCTACGCGAGGGCCTGCTCGATGGCGGCGACGAGGTTCTGCGCGGCGGTGCGCTCGGCCTCGCCCAGTCGCCCCTTCGCGTCGCAGCGAGCGAGGAGCGCCTCGGCCTGGCGGACGCCCTGCGCGGCGAGCGGGGTCATCGCGGCGAGCGGTCGCAGCAGCGAGAGCATGGTGTCGAGGGTGGAGCGGTCGTCGCGGCCGTCGCGGAGGAAGCGCACGCGGCCCTCGGGGCGGGCGCACTGGTCGCGCACGAAGCGCTCCAGCCAGTGGGAGATGGCGTCGATGCGGGGCCACTCCAGGCGGTCGGGCGTGTCGTCAGGGGTGTGGTAGGTCGCCGGGCGCGGCCCGGTGAGGAGGAGGAAGGGCACGCCCGCTTCCCAGAACGCGAGGTGGTCGGAGAGCGGCGGGATCACCTCCGCGTCGGTGCGGCGCACGGTGATCCCCGGGGAGGCGTCGGCGAGGGCGTCGAGGCGCGCGGAGGTCCCCTCGCTGCGCTCGCCGCCGAGGACGAACACCGAGTCGTGCACTGCGTCGGGGAGACCCTCGGGGCCGATGCCGTGGCCGAGGAGCTCCATGGCCACCATCATGTCGATGCGGTCGAGGGGGACGGTGGGGCTGCGGACGAAGTGCTGCGAGCCCATCGCTCCGGTCGCATAGAAGGGCGGCTCCTCGGCGTCGAAGGCCGCGAGGATCACGCCGCGTCCGTCGGGCCGTCGGGCCGCGAGGGCCGCCGCCACCTCCACGAGGATCGCCACGGAGGCCGCGTTGTCGTCGGCGCCGCGGAAGACGCCCTCCCTGCTGGCGCCGAGGTGATCGTAGTGGGCGCCCACCAGCACCCAGCGGTCGATGGCGCCGGGGATCGTCGCGATCACGTTGGTTCCGTTGCACCGCGGGACGGCCTGCTCGGCGGGGTCGAGGCCGCGGGCGCGGAGGGCGTCCACGATGTGGCGCCGCGCGAGGGCTCCGCCCGGGGTGTTGGTGCGACGACCGGCGCAGGCGTCGGAGCAGAGGGCCTCGACGAGCGCCCGGGCGCTGTGGATGGGAGGGGTCATGGCGAGGGGGACGGTAGCAGCGACGAGGCGGGAAGGTCAGCGCGAGGCGCCGGAAGCGGCGACGCGCTCGAGGGCGAGGCGAGGCCCGGCGAAGGAGAAGGTGCGTCCCTCGCAGTCGAGGTGCTCGCCGCCCCGGAGGGCCTGACGGGTGCACCGTCCTCGGTAGCTGCGGGCGATGGAGTCCGCGGTCGATGAGGCGGTCACCGGCCCCGTGGTGACGTCGCAGAGCGTCACCGTCGGCCCGAGGGTGACGGTCGAGAAGCCCGCCCGGGCGAGGTAGTCCGTGCAGCGCACCGGGACCGCGACGGGCCCCTCGAAGCGCAGCTCCAGCCGGGCGCTGGGGACGCTCCCGACCTGGAGGGTGATGCCCGAGGCGCAGACCACCCGGTTGCCTCCCTCGCGCACCTCCAGGGGGCCGCAGTCGCCCGCGGCGGCGGCGATCGCGTAGAGGTCGTCGGGGCCGCTCGCGCCAGAGGAAGCCTCGACCTGCCGGACGTTGGAGACCGCAGCGGGGAGAGCGCGGCGGCGGGCGTAGGGCGAGAGCGCCTCGAAGCGGGCCTCGACGGCGCCTCGGGCCCCTCGCACCAGGCACAGCATCGGCCGGTCGGCGGCGACGGCAGCGACGCCGGAGCCGTGATGCGAGCGGTACCGGAGCCGTAGCTCGCCGCCGCTGGACTCGACGCTGGCGACGTAGACCCCGGCGGCCTGAGGTCCGCGGACGACCACGACCGCGCGGTCCGTCCCGAGGACGAGGTCCCAGGTCCAGCGCTGCGAGGGGCCCGAGGACTCTGTGATGCGATAGAACACGGCCCACCCCGTAGGCGCCCGGCGGGGCGCGGGCTGGGCGCTGGCCTCGCGGGGAGCGAGGGGCAACGCCGCGGCGGCGAGGGTGCAGAGGAGAACGGCCAGGCGGGTCGGGGAGCTCATCGTGCGACGTTGTACACGAGGCGCGGGGGCGATCTTTGGTGGGACTCTCAGCGCGCGATGATGGGCTCCACCTCGCGGTAGACCCGGCGGCGCCACTGCGCGAGGGCGGTCTCGCCTCGCATCAGCTTCGCCGTCTCCTCCAGCACCGTCGGGATGGGCGTGAGCACCACGTTGGGATCGAAGGGCGTCGCGGGCCCCGGCGCCCCGGCCCCGAGCCAGCCCGCCATGAAGCCGGTGTCCCCCGCGGCGAGGCCCCGCACGGCGGCGTTGGAGAGCCGCGCTCCCAGCAGGCGGTCGAAGGCCGAGGGCGAGCCGCCTCGCACGACGTGACCGAGCACCGTGATGCGCGTGTCGACGTCCGGCAGCAGCTCCGCGATGCGCGCCTCCACGGCGGCCTTGAGGCGGTTGAGGTCGACCTTCGCGCCCTCGGCCTTGATCACCAGCACCCGACGCCGCGCGGCCTCCCCCTCGTAGGCCCGGTGAATGACGTTGACCACGTGCTCGATGCGGTCGTCCTCGGTCTTGTCGACCTCGGGCACCAGCACCGCGTCGGCGCCCGCGGCGATGCCGCTGGTCATCGCGAGGTAGCCGCAGTCGCGCCCCATCACCTCGATGAAGAAGGTGCGCCGGTGCGCGCTCGCCGTGTCGTAGATGCGGTCGATGGCCTCGACGATGGTGTTCATCGCCGTATCGACGCCGATGGCCATCGCGGTGCACGCGAGGTCGTTGTCGATGGACGCCGGCACGCCCGCCACCGCGAGCTCCCTCCCCGACGCCGTGGGTACGCCCGCGATGGAGTTCGCGCCCGCGAGCGAGCCGTTGCCGCCGATGACCAGCAGGCCCTCGATGCCCATGGCGAGCACCTGCTCCCTCGCCCTCGCCTGCCCCTGCGCGGTAGGAAACACCTTGGAGCGCGCGGTGCCCAGCACCGTCCCGCCGCGGCGCGCGGCCTCGTCGAGCACCCCGAGGTCCACCGGGCGCAGCCGCCCGTCGAGCAGCCCCGTGTAGCCGTCCTCCACGCCCACCACGTCGAAGCCCATCTCGACGCCCACCCGGGCCGCCGCGCGCAGGGCCGCGTTCATCCCCGGCGCGTCGCCGCCCGACGTGAGCACCGCCAGTCGATCACCTCGCTGTAGAGCCATCGGCAGAGTCCTCCGCCCGCGAGGCTACCGCGGCCGGCGCCCGCCGTGGTCACCCCCTCGACGGGCTGTTGAGCCGGATCGCCTCGCCCTGCACCGAGACGTCATCCGTCGCCGTGACCTCCACGCCCCCTCGCCTCGCGTGCAGGGCGATCGCGTCGGCGCTGAGCCTCAGCTTCCCTGGCAGCTCGATCGAAGCCCCCTCGGAGAGCAGCCGCACCACCGGCCCGTCGGGCGACTGGCGCAGCTCCACCAGCGGGGCGCCGTCCGAGCCCAGCACCCGCAGCGACTCGCCCTGCGCCAGCGAGAGCACCGGACCGCGCGCTTCCGCCGCCGGGCGCGCCGCGAAGCCGTCGATCACGCCGGTCACCACCGGCTCGTCCTCGTGCGCCATCGCCACCAGCAGCACCCGGTCGCCCTCGCGCACCGCCACCCCCTGCAGCGTCGGAACCCAGCGATCGCGCCGCCCTCCGGTCGCGTCGGTCCACCGCACCCGCACCCGACCCTGGAGCGTCGGGTGACGGTCGTCGACGCACTCTCCCATGCATGGGGGCGACACCGCCGCGCTCCGGGCGGGCGACACCGCGAGGTCGAGGTCGTCGAGGGTCACGGTGGTCGCGCCGCGCGGGCGCTCGTCGCGATGGGGCATCACCCGCGAAGGTACACGGCTCCGCCGCGACCGCGGATTGACCTTCGCACGCGGCCTCGACGAAGCTCTCGGGTCTCGTGGGAACCCTCCTCGTCGAAGTCCACAACCTCGAAGGCAACGCCCGCGACACGAGGGCCTTCCCGGCCGCCCTGGTGCGCGTCGGCCGCAACCGCGTCAACGACCTGGTGCTGCCCCACCCGGCGATCTCGCAGTTTCATTGCCACCTGCTGGTGGAGGGCGGCGCGGTGCTGCTCGTCGCGGGGCGAGCGACCAACGCGGTCACCGTCAACGGCCGCGAGGTGGCGCAGGGTCAGCGCACCCCGCTCGACGCTCGCGCCGAGGTGAGCCTCGGGCCCATCACGCTCCGCTGCACCCTCGACCCCATGGACTACCAGAGCCCCGACGTGGCGCCGGAGTGGCTCTCCGACCGCTTCTCCTGGGCGCCCGATCGCAAGGCCCCGGCCATCCCCGAGACGGTGACCTACAACCCCGCGGCGATGCGCGCCTACGCCGAGGCGCTGGAGAGCTCCCGCGGAGGAGCCCCCGCCCCGACGCCCTCCGCCCCGAAGCTCGACCCCCTCGTGGCCGTGCTTGAACGGCGCCGCGTGGCCTCCGACGAGGCCGCTGCCCTCGTGCGCGACCGCCTCGACGCGGCGCTCCCCTCGGCGCGCCCGTCGCTGCTTCGCGTGCTGCTCACCGAGCACCCCGAGCTCGGGTCGCTGGAGCCCGTGCGCGCCCTGGGCCTCGAGCACGGGGTGGGCACCGAGGGCGCCCTCGCGGAGCACGCGCTGCTGCGGCTGCGACAGGTGGCCTGGCGCTACGGCGCGGCGCCCCCGGCGACGGCGGCGGACGTCGACGACGTGGTGCTGCGGCTCGCGGCGGCGCTCGACGGGATGGCCGACGCGCTCATCGCGCTGCGCGCCGTGCTCGAACCGAGGGCCTTCGTGGAGGCCGCCTCCCACGGAGGAGCGGGCGACGGGCTGCGCGGCGACGAGAGCGCGGTGCTGCTGCGCTGGCTCTTCGCGGCGGACGCTCCCATCGCCGCCAAGGTGCTCGGGCTGCGGCAGCTCGCGGCGGAGCTGGCCGAGCGGCCGGGGCAGCTCACCGGGGCGGTGATCGAGGGGGTGCGCGCGCTGCTCGACAAGCTGAGCCCCTACGCGCTGGAGCAGGAGCTGGCGGCGATGCGACCGGGCGCGGCGCTCGACGCGCAGGCGCAGGCGGGGCTCTGGCAGCACTGGCGATCGCTCTTCGGCTGGTACGCGGCCAACGGGAGGGAGCTGCAGGCGACGGTGTTCGGGAGGGCCTTCTCGGAGTCGCTGCTGCGCGACGCCGGGGTGCGCTGGGAGCAGGGCTGATGGGTTGAGGACGGCGCCCGAGGGCGCTTCCCCGGTACGACCGCGCGGTGTCGGTACCCAGAGCCAGACCCCGAGCGTCAGCGAGGGGGAGCGCCCGCTCGGGTCGTCAGTTCACGTCCGGAATCTCCGGTGATTCCTGCCAGAATCGCGGCGTCGGAGATCCGCGCTGACGACCCGAGCGGGCGCTCCTCCTCGCTGACGCTCGGGGTCTGGCTCTGGGTACCGACACCGCGCGGTCGTACCGGGGAAGCGCCCTCGGGCGCCGTCCTCAACCCATCAGGCCGCCGCTCTAGGGGTTGAGCTTGATGGTGCCGCCCCGGACGATGACCTCCGAGGGCTTGAGCTCCATCGAACTCTGGCCGCAGGTGGCCTTGATGGACTTCGAGCCGGTGACCGTCACGGTGCCGTCGGGCAGCAGCACGACGGTCGATCCGCCGCACTCGATGCGCACCTTCAGCACGCTCTCGACCTTCATCCCATCGGGATCGAAGGTGACGCTCGCCTCCCGTCCGGCAGGCTTCCCCGGTCGGGCGGGCGTATCCCCTCCGCGGACGATCTGGAAGACGTTGGCCGCGTCCAACTGGACCGACGGGGCCATCAGCCCGATCGAGGCGTCCGACATGACCGTGTAGCCGTCGCGGACGTGCGTGTAGCTGATCCCGTTGACCGTGAGCTCGTCCTTCGTTTCGATGGTCGTGTCGCGCCCCTTCCCGCTGACGACGCGCTCCTCCCGGCCGTCGATGCGCACGCGGTGTTCGCCCACCACGCCCTGCGTGTCATCGCCGAGCACCTTCGCCTCACGGTCGCGCCGCACCAGCAGCTGGTCATCCCTGTCGATCACCCCCTTGCGATCGCGCTGCACCCGCACGCTCTGATCGACGCCGATGCGCTCGGTCTGCGACGCGTCGACGGTGTTCGACTGCGCGGCGTGCACGTGCGTCGCGTGGTCGTGCAGCACCTCCTCGCGCAGGTCGCGCTCCGCCCGGAGGAAGACCTCCTCCCTGCCCGACTGGTCCTGGAAGCTGAGCTCGTTGTAGTGCGCGGGGTCGCCGCCCGGGGTGCTCTGCGTGCGGATCACCGAGCGCGTCACCGCCTCGGGGCGCTCCAGGTCGTAGGGCGGCGGGTGCGTGCCGTTGTAGACCCCGCCGGTGATGAGCGGACGGTCGGGGTCGCCGTCGATGAACTGCACCACCACCTCCATGTCCTTGCGCGGAACGAACACGAACCCGAACCCGTTGCCCGCCCACGCCTGCGCCACGCGCACCCACGCCCGCTGCGCGTCCTCCGGCGATCGCCCGTCGCGCTCCCAGTGGAAGCGCACCCGCACCCGCCCGTAGTGCTCCGTCTCCACCTCGTCGCCGCCCGCGCTCACCACCCTCGCCGTCTGCGGACCATGGATGCGCGTCCTCCGGTGCCGCAGCTCCGGCCGCACGCTCACCGTCGACGGGACGCAGGTCACCTCGTTGCAGTACGGCTCCTCTCTGTCCCCGCGGTGCTCGTCGCGCGTCTCCTCCGCCGCCGCGCATCGGTGGCGCACCTCGGTCACGAGGTACTCCTGCTCCATCGCCTCGACCCGGTGGCCCTCCAGGCGAAACAGCATCCCCGGCCGCAGCGCCGTGACCGATCCTTCGCCGGTGAAGGTGCGCGCCCGCTGCAGGTGGCGCTGCGCCTCGAGCGTCGCGCGGTGCGCCACGTCGTTGCGCTCGTAGGCGTGGTCGCCCGCGTCATAGCGGTCGAAGATCACGTCCGCCGGGTGCACGTACACCTCGCGATCGACGCCCGCCGGGTCGGCGCTGCGGTTCTCGTGCACCACGCGCAGGCTGGGGTTGGTCCAGTCGTAGTCCATGGCCACGGCGCTGGTGGAGGTGAGCGCGCTCGCGGCCTCGAAGCGGCGCAGCGACTCGTGGCGGTGCGTGTCGTGCTCCTCGTCGGTGACCGCGATGCGCCGACCGTCGGGCCCGTCGAAGCCCGTGAAGGCCTGAGGTCCATCGAAGAAGACCACCTCCTCGTGCGCCTCGCCCTCGACGACGAGGTACCCGATGCCCTCCTCGGCCAGGATGCGCTCGACGAACTCCAGGTCGCTCTCGCGGTACTGCACGCAGTGCTCCCGCACCGGCAGCGCCCGCTGTATCGCGAAGCGCACCCGGCGTCGGTACGGCCGCAGCGCCTCCTCGACGACGGCGCGCACCACCTGCTCGACGGTCTTCCCCTCGAAGACGCGCGAGTCCCTCCGCTGCGAGAGCGCCCACAGCGCCGGGACCAGCGTGACCCTCGCGTGGGCCTTGTGGTCGCGCACCCCGAGCGCCTCGACGCGCGACACGACACCCTGCACCCGCCGCGAGCGACCGTCGCGGGTGAGCGAGAAGGTCGCGTCGCGCCCCAACAGCAGCGCCGGGTCGGCGTCGGCGTGCTCGCAGGTGAGCTCGAGCTCCGTCACCGTCACCCGCGACAGCCCCTCTCGAAGCTCCGCGCGCCGCATCCTCCACGGCCGGTGCGTCCCCGCGCTCTCGAAGTGCCACTCCACCGGAGGCAGCCGCCGCGCCTCCCTCTCCTGCTCCGCCGCCCTCTCCCGCAGGGTCTCGTAGGCGTGGATCCCCTCCGACACCGCGCCGATCGCCGAACTCGCCGCCCTCATCCCCGACGCGACGCCTCGCGCGACGGGCGACCGGTTCACCGCGCCCTCCAGGTCCGCGAACTCGCCGCCCAGCTCCAGCGCCGGCCGCAGCACTTCGTCCACGTTGCGCGCCTCGGCGAGACGCCGCACCCGCTCGGCGTCCGTCGCCGCCCGCTCGGCCGCCTCCTCGGCGGTGTGCGCGCCCTCCGCGAAGTCCTCCGCCGGCCCGTCCCCACGTCGCTCGCCGTTCGACATAGCCCGCGATGATGCCACCGCCCGCCGCGGCCACGAAGCGTCGCGTGCCCATTGCGACGCGCCCATGGATCACGGTGTCATCGCGCGATGAGCGAACCCACGTTGACCCTCGAGACCCGCGGCCACGTCCTCCTGGTGGGCCTGTCCCGCGCGGCGAAGCGCAACGCCTTCAACCTCCAGATGCTGCGCGAGCTCGCGGCCGCCTACGGCAGGCTGGAGGACGACCCCGAGCTGCGCTGCCTGGTGCTCTTCGCCCACGGCGACCACTTCACCGCGGGCCTCGACCTCGCCGAGGTGGGTCCGCACGTGGCGGCGGGCGGCGAGCTCCACGTCGAGGGCGGCGTCGACCCGCTCGACCTCGCGGGGCGGCGTCGGGTGAAGCCCGTGGTGATGGCGGTGCAGGGCTACTGCTACACCATCGGCGTCGAGCTCTCGCTCGCGGCCGACGTGGTGGTGGCGTCACGCGACGCGAGGTTCACCCAGTTCGAGGTGCGCCGGGGGATCATGCCCTTCGGCGGCGCGACGCTGCGCTTCGCCCAGGTGGCGGGCTACCAGAACGCGATGCGGTACATCCTCACCGGCGACGTGTTCGACGCCGAGGAGGCGCAGCGCATCGGCGTGGTGCAGGAGCTCACCGACCCCGGGCAGCAGGTGGAGCGGGCCATCGCGCTGGGCGAGAGCATCGCGAAGCAGGCGCCGCTCGCGGTGCAGGCGTCGAGGACCAACGCGAAGCTCGCGATGGAGCAGGGCCACGCGGCGGCCTACGCGGCGCTGATGACCAGGGCGCGCTCGCTGATGGCGACGGAGGACGCGGCGGAGGGGCTGCGGTCGTTCATGGAGCGGCGCGAGGCGGACTTCCGGGGGCGGTGAACGAAGGGCGATCGCGGGCGATGAACCGAAGCTCGCGCAAGCCCTTGTGTTCGAATCGAACTGTGAGATGTCCGTCCGCACTGCATGCGGGGCGTTGAAATCGGTCAGCCCTGGGCTCTCCAGCGGACGCGGGTGGCGCTCCCGTCGCGGGTCGCCTGGCTCGTGAGCTTGGTCGACGGGGCGATCTGGCAACGGGAGCGGATGCGTTCCGGCAACGGTGCCCCGTTGGAATTCCTATTGGTCCGAAGCCCTCGGTCCTTGCGGGTCGGGGGCGTTGTTCACTGCGGCGCCAAGCGTACGCTTGCGCCGGTGAACCCGACGGACTGCCCTCGATGCGTGGCGAAGCGGCGAGCCCAGTGGGTGCGCTCGGGCATGAACATCGCGGCAGCCGTAGGAGTCGGGGTCTTCGCCCTGCCGTGCTGGTTCTCGTCAGCGGCGGTCGATGCCGTCGAGCCGACAAGGTCGTGGCTGGTCGCAGTGCAACACCATCTCGGGCACGCACTGGCGCTGGCGCTGATGTTCGGCTGCGTCTCGCGCGGTCTGAACGCCATGGCCGTCCGCCTTACCCGCCGCGCGTCGACTCCGCTCCCGCGGCCCGCCGCCGACCCGCTGGCGACCTACCGCGACGTCCCGTCGGCGGAGTGCCCGCGGCACCCTTTCGCGGGGTGAGGCTCTCCGCCATCGGCCACCTACGAGGCACCTGGCATCGTGACGACCGGAATCCGTGACGGTGCGCCTGCAGCGGCGCGCTCGTTGGTCCGCTCCTCCTTCGGATCGCGGGTGAACGGCTCAGGGGCCACGGCCAGCGGCGCGCAACGTCTCCGACGCGGCTGTAGCTTGAGGCTTGATGAGACATCAACTTGCCGCTCTCGCACTCGTCTGCGCCATCGCCCCGTCGGGCTGAGCCTCGTCCATCCAGGCCGGCGACGCTTCGGACGGCGGCTCGTCCCGCTCGCCGACCACCCTCGCCTCGTGCGGCGGTCGCGCGTGCCAGCCCGGACAGCGCTGCTGCTACCTCGACGGCCAGTGCTTCGACCCCGGCGATCCGGCTGCGTGCGGCGGTTCGTCGGTGGCGCCCGATCAGCCGTGCGGCTCCGATCGAAACTGCCCCGCCGGCAACTTCTGCAACGCGACCGATTGCCTCGGGGTCGGCCGCTGTACGCCCCGCAACTCGGTGCGCTGCGGCGGGTTCTACGAGCCGGTCTGCGGGTGCGACGGGGTCACCTACCGCGACGAATGTGCCATCGCGCAAGCGGGCGTGCGCACGGCGGCGCGGGGGGCCTGCGGGGAAGGGTTCCGCAGCGCCGACGCCGGCGCTGCGGTCATCGGCTGCGGCAGCACCGCGCAGTGCCCGGCGGGGCAGGTCTGCTGCCCTTCAACGAGCCGCTGCGTCAACGCCGCCTGCGAGGCCTGTTGCCTGCCACCGCGCGCGGACGGCCTGATCCCATGCCTCGAGAACAACCAGTGCGCCAACGTCTACCAGCGGTACTGCGCGGGCACTGGCTGCGGCACCGTGGGCTTCTGCGACCTCACCTACGCCCCCCAGGTCCCGGCTGCCCCCACGTGCTCGCGCCGGTTTGCGCGTGCGACGGGCAGATCTACGAGAACCCCTGCTACATGCGCGCGGCCGGATTGCGGGCGGCGCCCGCCGAACGGTGCCAGCGTTGACGACCGTCGACCCGGCAGCCCTGGGCTCTCCAGCGGGCGCGAGTGGCGCTCCCGTCGCGGGTCGCCGACCTCGTGCGCTTCCTCGACGGGGCGATCTGGCGACGCGAGCGGACGCGTACCGGCAATGCTGCTCCGTTGGAATTCCTATTGGTCCGAACGCGCTTCGCGGCCCCCTACCGACGCCACCCGGCACGGCCTCACGACTGCGCGGTCTACACCGAAGACTGCGGCCAGGCCGCGCAAGACTCAGCTCGGTTCGCGGATGAGCCACGCATCGAGCGCGGCGGGGGACAGCGCGAAGACCTCGTCGAGCATCGCATCGCCGCGACGCATCAAGCCACGGCGCAGGGCGTCGCGCTCGGCCTCGGTGGTCGCCCGACCGAGGGATCTCTCGACGTACCGCACGAGCGCGAGGTGGGCGCCCTCGGTGCGACCCTCGGTGCGACCCTCGGTGCGGCAGCGGCGTTCGAGTTCTTCGACGAAAGGCAGTGACCTCATGAGCTCGTCCTCGTCTTCGTGGGGATCGTGCACCTCGCGGTCGTGGTGGAGTTCTACCACCCGCCGCACGAGCGCGTCGCGCACCGGCCCGGGTGGCGGCGGGCGGCGATCAGCCATTCGCTGGAGAGCGCTCGGGCGGAGGTTGATGGCCCCGCCGCGGGGTTCGCGCTTGCCTCGCCTTACCGCCTCGCGCGAGCCTCTTCGCTGGAGGGTTCACCCGATGGCTGATTCGTACATCGATCCGAGAGAGACGTTGATCTACGGCGCGTTCGCCCGCGATCAGTTCACCGCCGTGTGCATGGGCCTCGTGCCCGCGCTCGACGGGGCCGTGAAGTTCGCCAGCGCCGAGCAGGCGAAGGCCGACGCCGCCATGAAGGACGTGCTCGACCGCCAGCCCGCCGCCGCGGCGGTGGACGGCGACCCGGTGGCGGAGGCGCGCGACGCGCTGGTGCGCTTCGGGAAGTACATCGAGTCCATCAAGGGGGCGCCCGTGGCGCTCTCGGCCTTCTTCGACCGGGACGCGCCCTCGACGGCGGCGCGGCGGCGGCTCACCAAGCTCGTCGCGCTGGTGAAGCACGTCTCGACCACCATCGAGCACCACAAGGGATCACTCCGCGACTACAGGTCCTGGCAGGAGGAGTTTCGCGCGCTGCACTCGGCGCTCGCGTCGCTGGAGCAGGCGGGGCGCGAGTCGAAGCTCGCCGATGCGATGCTGCGGCCCGAGCTCGCCGCGGCGCGCGAGGCGTGGCTCTCCGTGTACACGGCCAACAAGGCGCTGATCACCGGGGTGCTCCGTCACGCAGGGCGCATCGAGCTGCTGCCGCTGGTCTTCGACGACCTCGCCGAGCAGCACCGCGCCGCAGGCGTCTCCGACGCGACCCCGACGCCCGCTCCCGTCGATCCTCAGCCCACCAACTGACTCCTCCGCCTCGCGGCCCATCGCAAGCCTCGCGGCGCCACCCAGGCGAAGCAGGGGGCGCCTGCAGGCGTTGCGAGGGCCGTCCGGTACGCCTCGCGGGCGCTCGCAAGCGTTGCAGGCCCCCGCAAGGCGGCCCGGACGGGCCTCGCAACGCTTGCAACGCGCTTCCAGGCGACCCGGAAGGCGCTTGCAACGCTTGCAGCCGCCCCGCCTGGTGCCTTTCCACATGGGACTTGAAGGGTCGATGAACGATGGGTTCATCAACCCTTCGCTTCCCCTGCGACGAGGTACGAGAGCGGGGGTCGAGTTGGTCGAGCACGGCATCCGAGGGCGCTTCCCCGGTACGACCGCGAGGCCGTCAGCGACCAGAGCCAGACCCCGAGCGTTAGCGAGGGGGAGAGCCCTCTACCGTCGTCAGCGCGGAGTTCCGAACGCTGCGGTTTCCGCGGGAATCAACGGAGATTCCGGACGCGTACTGACGACGGTAGAGGGCTCTCCCCCTCGCTAACGCTCGGGGTCTGGCTCTGGTCGCTGACGGCCTCGCGGTCGTACCGGGGACTCCTCGCTGACGGCCTCGCGCTCGTACTCCGAACTCCAGGGTCCCTCGCGACCCTCGCGCCCCTTGCGGTTTTCTCTCTCGCCGCCCTACGCCGCGCTCCGCCCTCGCCGCCGCCCCGCTCACACGGGCATCACGCCGCGCTTGCGGTAGGGCCGCTCGAGCTTCTTGTGCTGCGCCAGCTCCAGGCCCCAGGCGAGCACCTTGCGCGTGTCCCTCGGGTCGATGACGTCGTCCACGAGCCCCCAGCCCGCGACCTTGTACACGTCGATGTACCCCTGGATCATCTCCACCATCTGCTGCTTCATCTCCGGCGGCATCGCCTCTCCGCGGAAGAGCTTCCTCGACGCGATGCCCACCATCCCTTCGGCGCCCATCACGGAGATCTCCGCCCCCGGCCAGGCCACCAGCAGGTCGGGCTCGTACGCCCGGCCGCACATCACGAAGTACCCCGCGCCGTAGGCCTTTCGCGTCACCACGGTGAGCTTCGGCACCGTCGCCGCGCTCATCGCGTGGAGCATCTTGGCGCCGTGCCGGATGATGCCCGCGTGCTCGACCTTGGTGCCCACCATGAAGCCGGGCGTGTCCTGGAAGAACACCAGCGGGATGTTGAACGCGTCGCAGAGCTGGATGAAGTGCGCGCCCTTGTCGGCCGCGTCGATGTCGAGCACGCCGCCGAGGTGCATCGGGTTGTTGGCCACGACGCCCACCGAGCGCCCGTTGATGCGCGCGAGGCAGGTGATGAGGTTGCGCGCGTAGCGGGGCTTGATGTCGAACACGCTGCCGTGATCGACCACCGCCTTGATGACCTTGTACATGTCGAAGGCGCGCCGGGGCGAGTCGGGCACCAGGTCGAGCAGCGACTCCTCGCGGCGCTCGATCGGGTCGGCGCACGGCACGATGGGCGGGGCCTCCTCGCAGTGCGAGGGGAAGTACGAGAGGTACGTGCGCACCGCGGCGATGCAGCTCGCGTCGTCGGGGTACTCGCCGTCGCCGACGCCGCTCAGCTCGCAGTGCACCTTCGACCCGCCGAGCTCCTGCTCCTCGACGTCCTGGCCCGTGACGGCCTTCACCAGCGGCGGGCCCGCGAGGGCCATGGAGCCGATGTTCTTCACCATCGGCACGAAGTCCGACAGGCCGGGGATGTACGCCGTGCCCGCGGCGCCGGGGCCCACCATCGCCGCCACCTGCGGCACCACCCCGCTCATGATCACCTCCTCGCGGAAGAGGTGCCCGCTGCCGGCGAAGCGCGAGATCTCGTCCTCGCTCCCCCTGCCCGGCTCGATGCGCGCCCCCGCCGAGTCGATGAACCACACCATCGGGTGACGGCCCTTCAGCGCCATCTCGCGCATCCGGGTGACCTTCACCTCGCCGACCTCGCCGATCGACCCGCCCTTCACGGTGAAGTCGTAGGCCGCCGCGCAGACCACGCGCCCGTCGACCTTGCCGAAGCCGCACACCACCGCGTCGGCCGGGGGCTTGTCCGCCCCGTCGGGCCCCGCCGCCACGCCCATCTGCGTGCCGTGCGCCCCCACCTCGAAGAACACCCCCTCGTCGAAGAAGAGCGCGAAGCGCTCGCGCGCCGAGAGCTTCCCCCGCTCGTGCTGCTTCGCGACCTTGTCCGCGCCGCCCATCTCCTGGACCTTCGCGCGCCGGGCCTCAAGGGCCGCCACCCGCTCCCGCATCGTCGGCATCGTGTTGTCCTCCCTTACGTCGGTCTATGACTTACCGGGCGCCACGCCCCGCGCGATACGCGCCAGGATCTCTCCCCCGACCCCGCCCCCCAGCACCCCCACCAGCGTCGCGGCAAGCAGGTCGGACGGCAGCGACGCGCGGGTGAAGTGCCCATGCAGGTAGAACGTCGACGCCAGCACGACGCCCATCGAGGCCGCGTAGGCCGACTCGATCTTGCGGCGCGACACCTTCACGTCGACCCAGAGCACGGCCACCGCGAGCAGCGCGAAGAGGGCCGCGAGCATCTTCTGCGAGAAGGGCTCCGCGCGCACCACCACCCGCAGCGGCGGCTGCACCGACTCCGGCAGCCGGTCGAGGATCACCGTCATCGGCCCCGCGCCATGGATGGTCCCCAGCACGTGCCGCGAGGCCACCGTCGCCGACACCCGCCGCGACGCCGTCGGCCCCTCCTCGCTCGCCCGCTGAAACAGCCCGCGCACCCGCTCCTCGGTGCTCCCCCGCGCCGCGGTGAGCTCGTAGTGCGCCTGCGCCTCGGCGCCGACGTCGGGCGCGAACGCCCCCTCCGCCTCGAGCACCACCGTCGCGGCCGCCCCGCGCACGGTCACCTCCGCGCGGTCTCCGGGCCGCGTGAGCTGCACCACCGACTGCGGCGCCGGGGGATGCAGCGTGATCGCCGCCGGCCCGACCGTCGCGAGCAGCACCGCCACCGTCACCGCCCGCAGCATCGGCCTCAGCCGGTCGCCGTCCGGGAGCGTGGTGGTGTGCTCCCACGCGACGTACGCGAGGCCCAGGAAGGCGATCGCGAGCAGCGCCGTCGCGGCGTAGACGCCATAGCGGGCCGAGCGGGTCACCGTGAGCACGAGCACCCCGAAGCCCGCCGCAGCGGCGAGGTAGGGGAGATACTTGGCCAGCTCCGAGGGCGGCTCGAACTCCACCTTGGATCGGGTCGGGGTGCGCTTGGACGAAGGCTCCGGGGTCGCCATGAAGGCCTCGGGCTCTACCACAGCCCGCCCCGCGCCGCGAAGCGACGGGTCAGCCGATGCCGAGCACCCGCTCGAGCACCGGACGCACCAGGCTCGCCCGCCCGGCGTCGAGCGTCGCGGCCACCCCGAGCGCCTGCCACGACCGCTGCTGCGCGGCGTCGCCGCCGAGCACCACCACGCGCCCGTACTTGGTGTCCGGGTGCGAGCGCACCGCGCGAATCCACTGCTGGTCTTCGATGCCCTCGGCGGGCAGCGAGACCACCACGGCGTCGAGCATCCCGGCCCCGGCGCAGAGCGTCCCGATCTCCGCGAGCCCCGCCATCGGGTCGGCGCGAGAGATGATGTCGAAGCCGTCGCCGAGCGAGAGCGCGAGCTCCGCCACGGTGGCCGCGTCGGGCACCACCGCCAGCACCATCGGGCGCCGCGGCCCGAGCCCCGTCGGAATGGGCATGTGGAAGCGCCTCAGGAGATCGAGCAGCGCGCGACGGCGGAAGCGCAGGTGCCCGCCCGGCGTGCGGAAGGCCTCGACGTCGCCGCTCTCCACCCAGCCGTGCACGGTCTTGAGGTCGACGCCCCAGAGGCTCGCCACCTGCGACGCCACGAAGATGGGCTCTCGCGGAGCGATCGGGATGCGCCGCGTCGGCGCCGCGCGCCTGCGGGACGGCGGCGTACGCGAGGCCGCGAGCGCGTCGGCGAGCAGCGTGCGAAACGCCCCGCGAGGGCCGCGGTAGACGTTGTCCGAGACGGGCGCCGGATCGACGTCGAGGGTCACGATGCGCAGCGTGTCGTCGATGCGACCTCGCGCGGCGCGTATCCACCGGGCCGCCCCCTCGCCGAGGCCCGCACCCAGCACCACGACGTCCGGCGCGGCGCCCGCCCCGGCGCGCTCGCCGAGGCCGATGAGCGCCTCGTACGGATCGCTCCAGATGTGCAGGTACGCGCCCGGGCTCATCCACAGGCCGGTGGCCTCGCCCGGGTCGGTGGGCGCCGCCGGGTCGTCACCGGGCCGGGTCATCGAGAGCGCCTCGACCATCGCCAGCCGGGCCGCGCGGTCGGCCTCGACCACGAGCACGTGCGGCCGATCGCGCAGCAGCGCGTCGGGCGTCGGATAGCCCCAGCGCTTGAGGAACCTCAGCACCGCCGACTGGAGGAAGCGCAGGTGCCCGCCCGCGGTGCGGAACGACTCCAGCGCCGCCTCCGACGACTGCTCATCGACGCGGTGACACCAGTTGTGGATGGTCTTGAGGTCGACGTCGCAGATCGATGCGAGCTGCGACGCGAGATAGACCGGCTCGCCGCTCGGATCGAGGCGCGGCCTCGTCCCGCTGTTGCGCTGCGCAGACCCGGGGACGATGGACCCTGGAGAACGGCGGAGAACGTCGGTCATTGGCGCGAGGCTGCCCCCTGCGACACCGACTCGCAAGCCCCTATGTCAGCCCGCGGTCTCCCATGCTCCATCGCGGTAGACGAAGCGAGTAGGGAGACCCACACGTGCGTTCGCCGAGCCTGCCTGGAGGTGCTCGGGATCATCGGGCAGCAGCACCGCGAAGGTGTCGCCCACGGCGATGACCGAAGGCTCGAGCGGCACCGACGCATCGCGCGGCATCGCGAGCAGCGCGGCGACGTTTGGCGCGTCGGCGATCTCCGCGAGCGTCCGCCACGTCGGCGGCGCCAGGACGATCTCCGCCCTCCTCGCGCGAGCGATCGCCTCTCTCGGCGTGAGCCACGCGCTCTCCACGGTCTCGCCGCCGTCGTGCCGAGCGCGGCTCACGTCTGCCGGCGCCTGCGCGATGAAGAAGCGCGCGTCGAAGCGCCGCGTCTCCTGCCGGGGTGTGACCCAGCGCGACCACGGCACGAGCGCGGAGAGCGAGAGCGTGACGCCGTGCTGGGCGAGCAGCGCCGCGAGCGACGGGCGCCCCTTGGGCTCGAGGGCGGCGCGCAGCGCGTCGACGACGTCGGGCGCGACCTCACCAGCGGAGAGCAGCAGCCCGGACTCCTCGAGGCACTCGCGAAGCGCGGCCACGTGGAGGGCCCTCGCCCTGCTGCCCTCGGGCTCTCCGAGGCGGCGCGCGCACTCGTCGGCCTCGAGGTCGGCCGCCACCATCGGGTCGGCGTCCTCCGCGTCGAGCCTGCCGCCGGGGAACACGTACGCCCCGCCCATGAAGCGCACCGCCGCCGCGCGCTTGACGAAGAACACCTCCGGGCCGTCGGGCGAGTCGCGCACGACGAGCACCGTGGCGGCGTCGCGCGGCGTCGGCGCGTCGCCCTCGAAGCTGAACGAGACGGTCACTCCGGCAGGCTCCCGAGGAGCGACTCCAGCTCGCCCACGGCGTGTCCGTCGCGCTTGCGCTGGGCGGCCTCGATGCCGTCCTGGCACCACCGCCGCGCGTCGCCGATCTCCCCCAGCTCCTGGCTCACCTGCGCGGCCATCAGATACTGGGGCACGTAATCGGGGAACTTCGCGCGCAGCTTGCGGAAGCCCTCGACGCAGTCCTTGAGTCGCCCGGCGCTGCGGTACTCCAGGGCGAGGCCGTAGTACGGAAACGGATCGTTGGGCTCCCGGGAGACCATGATCTCCAGGGCTTCGAGTCGCGAGGGCATCGGTGGGGTGTTCCTTCGGCCGCGGGGGGAGCGTGGCTCCCCTCCGGGTCAGTTCTCGATGACGCCGATGTACGGCAGGTTGCGGAACTTCTCCGCGTAGTCGAGTCCGTACCCCACGACGAAGTGGTCGTCGATGGTGAAGCCCAGGTAGTCGATGGGCACCGTCACCCTCGTGCGCGCGGGCTTGTGGAGCAGCGAGCAGAGCTTGAGCGAGCGCGGCTGCCGGGTGCTGAGGTTCTCCATCAGGTAGCGCATGGAGAGGCCGGTATCGACGATGTCCTCCACGACGAGCACGTGCTGGTGGGTGACCGACTGCGTGAGGTCGTAGGTGATCTGCACCACCCCGGAGGTCTCGGTGCCCGCGCCGTACGAGCGCAGCCCCAGGAACTCCACCGACAGCTCCCGGTCGATGTGCCGGATGAGGTCCGCCGCGAAGAGGAAGCTGCCCTTCATGATGGGCACCACCACCAGGTGCTCGGCCCCTGCGTAGTCGCGCGTGATCTGCTCCCCCAGCTCTCGCACGCGCTTCGCGATGGTCTCTTCGTCCAGCAGCACCTTGAACTTCTTCATGTCCGTTCTCCGATGGAGGGTATCGACACCGACGGTCTGCAGCCCGTCTATCACGCCGCCCCGCGGCGGTGGCCACTTCGCGACCACCCCCCACGGACGCGCGTCATCGCAGCGACGCCACGGCCTCCAGCGCCGCGAGCGCCATGGAGCGCGCCGCCCCGGTGACGACCCCCAGCGTCGCCGCCACCACCCCGAGCATGGCCACCTCCCGCATCGGCACCCGGAGCTCCGCCCGCTCCAGCGGCCGCCCGACCCGTCCGGCCAGCGCCACGGTGAGCTCCATCGCGGCGACGGTCATCAGCGCCGAGGCCGCCAGCGTCGAGGCCGCAGCGAGCGCCGAGCTCGCCGCCCGGAGCGCCGCCGGCCACGTGGTCGCGGCGCCCCACGCCCTCGAGCCCGATGGCATCACGGCGTAGGTCGCGGCCAGCGCGCGAAGCGCTCCGCGGTGCGCCCCCGAGGCCAGCAGGGTCATGGCGCCGACGAGGGACAGCAGCCGCGAGAGGGGCCCCGCCGCACCCGCCCAGGGCCGATCGATCCAGGCGCCGGCGACGGAGAGCGCGAGCAGCGGCGCGCCGAGCACCAGCGCGAGCGCGGCGCCCACCGAGAGCTCGCGCAGCGCCGCGACGAGCAGCCACCCGTCGGGCTCGACCGGCCCGGCGCCCGCGCGGAGCCCCACCCCGAGCGCGAGCGCCGCGGCCATCAGGAGCCCCGCTCGCATCGGGGCGAGCGCCCTCGTGGCGAGCCAGAGCGAAGGGACGATGCGCAGCGCAGGGAGGGCCACGCCGAGCAGCGCCGGGAGCAGCGCGTTCACGCGACCCAGGCGGGTATCGAGGCCCACACGTACCGCGCGAATTGCGAGAGCGCTCCGGCTCCCCAGGCGGCCGAGAGCGCGACCACGCCCGAGACCACCACGAGCCGCGGCACCGCGGTCAGCGCCGGGTCGCCGAGCCGCAGCGGCGCCGCAAGGAGCCCGAGCACGAGGCCCACCAGCGCCGAGGCGAGGAGCGCGGGCGCGGCCACCGAGAGCGCGAGCAGGAGGGCGTGCTGGACGAGCGAGACCGTACGGGCGAGGTCCACCGCGGGAGGATCGCGAAGGACCCCCGACGGGGTCAACCGCGGCGGTCGATCAGTTGAGGGCGAAGGGGAAGGTGACCGAGAAGGTCGGGCGCGAGAAGGCGGGGAGGTGCGCGTCGCGGACCGCGCGGGCGATGCAGCTACCGACGGGCGTGCCCGCGAAGGGCGGGGCGACGTTGGCGGTGTTGACGCGCCCCTGGCTGTTGAACACCACGGTGACGGTCGCGGTGCCGCCCGAGCCGGTGCCACAGGCGCGCACCGCCGGGCCGACCCCGCGCATGGCGCCCGCGACATCGGGACGCGAGGGCATCTCCGGCAGGCCCGCGGTGGAGGCAGCGGCCGGGGCCGCGGCGCTGCCGGCGGAGGGCCGGGCGACGGAGTTCATGAGGTCGTCGAGGCTGCCACCCCCGGCCGCCGCGGGGCGAGGACGCGCCGCGGGAGCGGGCGACGGAGCCGACGGGGCGGCAGCGGCGGTCGGGGCCGTCGTGCGTGCAGCGGCCGTGGCGGTCGACGGGCGCTCACGCTCGCGGGGGCGCTCACGCTCGCGCGGCTCGTTGGCCGGGGCGGCCGCGGTCGGGGCCGCCGCGGTCGGCGCCGCGGGGGTGGGCGTCGGAGCGGCCTCGGGCACCGCAGCCGGGGCCGGCGCCGGGGTGGGCTCCGGGCTGGGCGTCGGGGTCGCGCTGGTGGGGTTCGGGTTGGTGTTCGCCGCGACGGTGGGGTTGGCGTTGTCGCCATCCCCGCGGCCCTTGACGATGAACGCCGCAGCGATGCCGCCGGCCACGACGATGAGCGCAGCGCCGATGATGGCGACGTTCATGTTCTTGGAGCCCGCGGCGGGGCGCGGGGGCTCCACCGGCGCCACCACCGCCGCCGCCGGAACCACCACCGGCGCGAGCACCGGCGCCGCGAGCGGCGAGCTCAGGCCACCGGTCGCACCCACCGTCAGGATGTCGTCGACCGAGCTCTTGGAGCGCGCGCCGGGCGTCGCGTTGAGCGCGCCCGCGAGCTTGTTGATGTCGATGAGCCCGCTGGAGTCGCCCGAGGCCGAGCCGGACTGCGGCGGCGCGTCCTTCGGACCGGAGAGCTGCTGCAGGGTCGCGAGGGAGAAGAGCACGGAGTTCTCGTTGCGCTGCCCCGTCATCGAGTCGGCGCCTCCCCCGACCGGGGGCGCCTCCTCGGCGGCGGAGAACAGCGGCTTCGAGGCCTCCTGCGCGCGCGCCTCGGTCGCGAAGAGGTCACCGCCGCCGACCTTCGCGCGGGCCTTCGCGGGCTCGGCGTTGAGCGGGCGGCTGCTGCTGCGGGAGGCCTCGGGCGACGAGTAGAAGTCGCTCGCGGGCGCCGCCGCCACGGGCGCCGGGGCGGGCGCCTCCATGACCGGGGCCGCCGCCGGAGGAGCGATCGAGGCGAAGAGGTCGTTGCCCATGAACGGCGCTTCATGCTCCGCGGACGGCGGCGCGCTGAACACGGCCGCGAGCTCGACGACCTCCTGCATGGGGAGCCAGCCCTCGAAGCCGTCGCGCCAGACGTAGGTCTCGGCGTCGATGTGTCCCCCGGCGAGCATGTCGCGCACCTGGGGGATGCTGTACGGGCCCTGCTGCTCGCCGTTGAGCACGACATGCCAGATGGGCTCTTCGCCACCCGCCGAGGTGTCCATCGCGCGGGTCGCCTCGTCCTCGGCGGGTCGCTGAACCTCCGCGGCCTCGGTGCCCCGGACGATGATGTCCGACGAGCACTTCTTGCACTTGATCTTGAAGAGCTTCTTACCCTGAACCTTTTCGTCCGCGATCTTGTAGGCCGCTCCGCAGCTCTGGCATTCGATCTTCATGTGGCTCTGTCCCGTGCGAGGCCCTGGCGTGGTCTGGTGATGGAAGGACGCGGGTCTTGCGGACTACTGAAGCGCGCGACGTTGCACTTCTTCCGGCGCCGTGGTCGCGCATTCTAGAGATCCGCGGAATCCTGGGTCAAGCGCGGTGTTCGCGCCCTCAAAGCTTCGATCGGCGAGGGCGGCGCCCCTTGGGAAGAAGTTGTTCATCCGTCCTTGAGCCGCTCTCCGTCGTCGACACAGAAGTCCATGAGCGGCTCGTAGCGACGCTGACATCTGGGGCAGATACGCACCTTCGGCGCCGCCACCGCCGGAGCCGTGACGGCCTCGTCGACCGCCACCAGCCCCGCGCCGTCTTCGGTGCAGAACACCGACCCGTCGACGAACTCCTTGGCGCACACCGGGCATCGCTTCGCCGCGGGGGGCGCGCTCGCGACGACGGCAGGAACCTTCGCCATCGTCGGCGCCTCGCTCGCGGCCTCCGCGGCGGGCGGAAACATCTCGACGGGAGGGGCCTCCCTCCGATGTCGCCCCGGCGGCTCAAACGACGGCGCCATCGCGGGGACCGCTCGCCGCAGCGTCGTCGGCTCGTCGTCCTGCACCAGCACCGGCTTGCGCTTGCGGCGCGAGAGCATCCAGCCGACGAGGCCGAGCGCGAGAACCCCGCCGAGGAGCGCCGCCGCCGGCCAGATCCAACCCGGGCGCGGGCTCGGGCTCTCGGTGCGCACGGACACGCCCAGCGACTGCCCCGCCCCTGGATCGATCGCCTCGACCGAAGCGTCCTCCTCCTCGATGTGCGCGGCGGCCAGCGAGCGATACTGGTCTTCGCTCACGATGGTCGCGACGGCCCTCGCGCTGAGCGTCCCCGCGGTGGCGACGACCTCGACCACGCCTTCACCGCGCGTCGAGGCGACGCACCCCCGATCGACCGTCGCCTCCGCCGCGCCCGAAGACGGGCGCAACGACCACGCGACCGCGGCGCCCTCGAGCTCGCACCGCGCGGCGTCGAGCACCCGCGCCCGAAAGCAGCTTCGCCCTCCGACCGGAAGGCTACGGCGCGACGGCGCTACCACCAGAACCCTCGCCGCGCCGACCCGCGCGCACCGCCGCACCGCCGGCTCCGGAGTCGGCGGCGTGGGCGTGGGCGTGGGCGTGGGCGTGGGCGTGGGCGTGGGCGTGGGCGTGGGCGCTGGAGTCGGCGCGGCGCTGACGCGCTCGTACTCGCGCACCATCACGGAGCGCGCGCGACAGACTGAACCCTGGATGTTCCACTCGTACTCGGTCTCGTCGCGGAGGGTGAGCCGTCGGTCGCCCTCGGCGGACACGGTGTACGTCGCACGCTCGCCGAGCGCGGCGCCGTCCGGGGTGCTGCACGTGCTCACCCAGCGCGTGGGCGACGGGTGCGAGGCGCTTCTCACGGCGACGTCCCGGTTGTCGCTCCAGCATCGGTCGGATCGCAGCGTCCGGCCGCCCGTGTCGACGCTGAGGCTCGTCGAGGACGCGCGGACGGTCGCCTCGCGCCCGACGCTGCCGCGGCGCGACGAAGGCCGAGGACCGCAGCCGGGGCCCCACTCGCGGATGGTGACGTCGACGTCGTCGCGGGTGCTACGCCACGAGCCGCTGAGGTCCTGGGCCCCTCCGGCGAACGGAAGAGCGGACGACGCGACCGCGACGAGCGCCGCGATGATCGGGGGACGAGCCATGCTGATGTTGGACAGTAGCGAGCCGCGCGGTCTTTGACCACCATCCGCGCGGTGGAAGGGAGGAAGCGTCGGGCGCTTCAGCCCTCGGCGCGGATCTTCTTTACGGCGTCGGTAAGCTCCGGGACGACCTTGTAGAGGTCCGCCACGAGGCCGTAGTCCGCGAGCTGGAAGATCGGCGCCTCGGGGTCCTTGTTGATGGCCACGATGACCTTGCTGTTCTTCATCCCGGCGATGTGCTGGATCGCGCCGGAAATGCCGACGGCGATGTACAGCTTCGGCGCGACGACCTTGCCGGTCTGACCCACCTGGAGGTCATTGGGGACGTAGCCAGCGTCGACCGCCGCGCGGCTGGCGCCCATGGCCGCGCCCAGCACGTCGACGAGGGGCTCGAGCACGGTCTTGAAGCCCTCGGCGGACTTCAGCGAGCGCCCGCCGGCCACGACGACCTTGGCCTCGGCGAGCTCGGGCCGGGCCGACTTCACCTCGTCGAAGCTCATGAACTCGACGCGCCCGGCGAGCGGCGCCGCGACCGCGGCGACCTTCTCGATGGACGACGCCCCGCCGCTCGGCGCGGCGGCCTCGAACTCCGACTGCCGCGTGCTCACCACCTGCACCGGCGTGGTGATCTGCATGGTGGCGATCGCGTTGCCCGCGTACATCGGGCGCTTGTAGGTGAGCGCTCCGCCCGACGCCTCGACGGCGGAGATGTCGCTCGCGAGGCCGGCCCCGAGCCGTGCGGCGACGCGCGGCGCGAGGTCCTTGCCGAAGGAGCTCGCGGTCACGGCCACGACCGAGTAGCCCTTGGCGGCCTCGGACACGGTGGGGGCGAACACCTCACCGACGTAGTTGGCGAACACCGCGTCGTCGGCGACCTTCACGGCCCCGGCGCCGTACGCGCGCAGCTCCTCGGCGGCCGCGCCGACATCGTGACCGACCACGAGCACGTCGAAGGGGAGCCCCGCCGACCGCGCGAAGGAGATCGCGCTGTGGGTGGTCTTCTTCAGCTTCCCCGCGGAGACCTCTGCAACAACCAGGATCTTGCTCATCTCTATTCGCTCCTGTCTCAGAGGACCTTCGCCTCGGTGCGCAGCTTCTGGACCAGCTCCGCGACGTCCTTGACCTTCACGCCGCCCTTGCGCGCCGGCGGCAGCGCGAAGCTGAGGTACTTCGACTTGAGCGAAGCATCGACGCCGAGGGACGCGAGGGGAGCCTCGACGATGGGCTTGGTCTTCGCCTTGATGATCATCGGGAGCGGCGTGAAGCGCGCGCCCTCGGGGTAGGCGAAGGTGGCGGGGGTCACGTGGTTGGCGACGCTCTTCGGGGCGACGATGCGGAGGTCGACGCTGATGACCGCCGGCAGCGTGAGCTTCACCTTGATCACGCCGCCGTCGACCTCACGGCCCACGATGACGGTCTTCTTGTCGGCGCTGAGCTCCATGCTCATCGCGAAGGTGGCGCTCGGCCACTGGAGCAGCTCCGCGAGGATCTGCCCCACCTGGTTGCTGTCGCCGTCGACCGCCTGCTTGCCGAGCACGACGAGGTCGGGCTTCTGCTGCTCGACGACCTTGGCGAGCGCGCGGGCGACGAGGTCGCCGTCGAGCGACTCGTCGTCGGCGAGGAAGAGCAGGCCGTCGTCGCCGCCCATCGCGAGGGCCTGGCGGATGTTGGTCGCCGCCTCCTTCGGACCGAAGGACACGACCGTGAGCTTGTCGCCCGCGTTGCGCGCCTTGGTCTGACCGTTCTCGATGAGGCGGAGCGAGGCCTCGACGGCGTACTCGTCGAAGGGGTTGGCCTTCGGCTCGAGTCCGGTGGTCTCGATCTTCGCGCCGCCGGCGCCGATCTTGATCTTGTTGGCGTTGTCCGGATCTGCCGTTCGCTTCAGTGGAACCAGGATCTTCACGGTGCCGTCTCCTCGCTGACGGTTGAGGCTGTAAAACGCCGCTCTCCGACGAATCTGGTCGGGGCCTGCGATGCGCCGCGGTGGTGTAGGTTCTGACCGCGCGGCATGTCAACCCGCAGCGGTCACTGAATGGTCATTCAGCGCGAGACTTGATCACCTTCGCCCGCTCCTCGACCCAGGCGATGACCTTCGCCTCGGGCTCCGAGCCGGTGAAGCGCGAGAGTTCCTGGATGCCCGTCGGGGACGTGACGTTGACCTCCGTGAGTCGGCCGCCGATGACGTCGAGGCCCACGAAATACAGCCCGTCGCGACGCAGCCGCTCGCCGACGGCCGCGATGATGGCGCGGTCGTGCTCGTCGAGCTCGCACGGCTCCACCCGCCCTCCGACGTGGATGTTGCTGCGCGACTCATCCTCCCGCGGCACCCGAAGGATCGCTCCCAGCGGCTCGCCGTCGAGCAGCAGCACCCGCTTGTCGCCCTCCCTTACCGCGGGCAGGAACTCCTGGACCATCGCGAAGCGCCGACCCTCGAGGGTGAGCGTCTCGACGATGGAGCGGAAGTTCTTGTCCGCGAGGTCGACGACCATGATCCCGCGCCCGCCCGCGCCATCGAGGGGCTTCATCACGCCGGGGCCGCCGAGCTCCTCCAGGAAGGCGCGGATGTCAGCCTCCTTCGCGCTGACGATCGTGCGCGGGGTGACCGACGGGAAGTGCATCGCGTAGAGCTTCTCGTTGGCGTCACGGATGCCCCGCGGATCGTTGACCACGAGCACCCTGCCCCGCAGCTGCTCGAGCAGGAGGGTGTTGTAGAGGTACTGCGCGTCGAAGGGGGGATCGGTGCGGATGAACACCGCGTCGAGCGCGGCCATGTCGACCACCTCGGGCGCGTCGCTCTCGAAATGGCCGGGCGCTGGAACCGCCCGCACCCGCGTCCGGCGGAGCGTCCCATAGACCCCTCCGCGAGCGCCGATCAGGTCCGCCGACCCGAGGGTGAAGACCTCATGCCCGCGGCGCTGCGCCTCGAGCATGAAGGCGAAGGTGGTGTCCTTGTCGACGAGCACGCGCTCGATCGGATCCATCAGGAAGGCGAAGCGCATCGGGGGGTGACCTCCGCCGCGCACCATAACGGCAGCGCGTCGAAGTCGAAACCCTGAAGCGCCCACCGCTGGGACATCCGCGCCGGGGCCACGATGCATGAAGGGATAAATGAGCTGAAGGCGCGACATGGAGGTCATCCATGCGCGCCTTCAACCGCGGCTCAACCTTGTGGGGAAAACCGCTCGGGTCGGAAGTCTTACTCTTCCTCGCCGCCGGAGGCAGCCGCCGGGGTCGCCGGGGCAGCGGGCTTCTTGGCGCGGGGAGCAGCCTTCTTGGCGGCCGGCTTCTTCGCGGGAGCGGCCTTCTTGGCGGCCGGCTTCTTCGCGGGAGCAGCCTTCTTGGCGGCCGGCTTCTTGGCCGCTGCCTTCTTCGCGGGAGCAGCCTTCTTGGCCGCCGGCTTCTTGGCCGCTGCCTTCTTGGCCGGAGCAGCCTTCTTGGCCGCCGGCTTCTTGGCCGCTGCCTTCTTGGCAGCGGGCTTGGCCGCCGCCTTCTTGGCAGCGGGCTTCTTCGCCGCGGGCTTCTTCGCCGCCGGCTTCTTGGCCTTGGGGGCCGCCTTCTTCTTTGCAGTCGCCATGGAACCTGACCTCCAGTGATGAGGTTGACTGTTAGGTAATGTATCGTCTCTTGGGGTGGTGTCAAGCATGACAGCGCATGGCGAAGTACGTTTGGTTGGGGAAGGGGTCATTTCGTTGACTTTCCCCAGGAGCTCTGTTTAGCGTGGGCCCCCCGAATTCGCGGGTTCTGGAGGCATCTGCAGTGACTCGTGGCCTGGTTGGTTTGTCGGTGGCGGTGATGCTGGTGCTCGGCTGCGGGCACGGTGAGGCCGAGTGGCAGGGCAAGCTGCGGGAGATCTCGACGCTCCAGGGGCAGCTTCGCGACCTCACGGGGGAGCGCGACCACCTGCGTGAGCAGTTCGAGGGGATGCAGGCCTCCAACACGACCATGGCCCGTCGGCTGGAGGAGCTGGGGCAGAACGTCTCGCAGCTCCAGGCCCAGGGGCAGCAGCAGGCCACGGCGCTGACCGAGGCGCAGCAGCGCGAGGCAGAGCTTCGGCGCCGGCAGCAGCTCGCCGAGGCGCGGCTCAGCACCTACCGGAACATGGTCGCGCAGTTCCAGTCGATGATCTCCGCGGGGCAGCTTCGCGTGCGCACGGTGCGCGGGCGCATGGTGATCGAGATGCCTGCGGGCATCCTCTTCGACTCGGGCCGCGCCGAGCTCCGCTCCGAGGGGCAGCAGGTGCTGCGTCAGGTGGCCGCCGTGCTCTCGCAGATCCGCGAGCGCGACTTCCTCGTGGCGGGCCACACGGACAACGTCCAGCTCGGTCGCGGCGGGCGCTTCAGCGACAACTGGGATCTCTCCGCGGCGCGGGCGCTCAACGTGGTGCGCTTCCTCGCGACCAACAACGTCGCGGCGGTGCACCTCGGCGGCGCCGGCTACGGCGAGTTCCAGCCCGCGCTCCCCAACGACACCGACGTGAACCGCGCGCAGAACCGCCGGGTCGAGATCATCCTCATGCCCAACATCGAGGAGCTTCCCGACCTCTCCTCGCTCGACAACCCCTCCGCCCCGGCGACCCCTGCTCCCTCCCCCGCCCCCGCTCCCGCGCACTGACAGACCTGGGCCTTCGGTGACGAACTGAGGTGGCGATGTTGACGCGAGCGCGTCAATCGTCTACAGTTTGCCCGCCTCCGCATGCGCCTACCAGAATCTGAGCTTACCCGCTCAGATGGTTCTGGCTCATTGCGCGTCAGGTACTCGCAGCGTCGTTGCTACGACGCAGCGTCGGCATTTGTCGGGATCAGTTCGGGCTGCTGAACGGTTTCCCGGCGTACACGGTGACGGGCCGACCCCGTCTTTAGAGTTCAGAGGAGTAACGATGCAAGAGGCACGGATCTCGGAGTTCAAGGTGGGCGACAAGGCCGTCTACCCGGCCCAGGGCGTTGCAGAGGTCGTCAGCATCGAGGAGCGGGAGATCGCGGGCTCAAGGCAGCGCTTCTACGTTCTCCGGATCCTCGACTCCGAGCGACGGATCATGGTGCCGGTGAAGAACGCCGACGTCGTCGGGCTTCGCAACGTGATCTGCGAGGCCGAGATCCGGGAGATCTTCGAGATCCTCCGTGAGCGCACCGTCGCCTACGACAACCAGACCTGGAACCGCCGATACCGCGGGTTCATGGACAAGATCAAGACCGGCAGCATCTATGACGTCGCCGAGGTGCTCCGCGACCTCTATCGCCTGAAGACCGAGAAGTCCCTCTCCTTCGGCGAGAAGCGCATGCTCGAGAACGCCCGCGGCCTCGTCGTGAAGGAGCTCGCGATCGCCCTCGACCGCACCGAAGACTCGGTGCGCGAGGAGATCGAGGCCATCTTCACCACCAACTGAGCCGTCCGGCTCGTTCGCTCTTCCATCCCTCCCTCTTCGGAGTACCCTCCCCCTCGACGCGGCGCAGTCGGGCGCTGTGCGCATAGCGTTTGGTTCTCAATCCATGGTCGGTAATCAGATCGTCATCAACGTCGACATCGGCGAAACCCGGGTCGCCCTGATCGAGGGCGGCATCGTCACCGAGCTTCACATCGAGCGCCGCGGGGAGCGCAACGTCGTCGGCGACGTCTATCTCGGCAAGGTCACCCGGGTGCTCCCGGGCATGAACGCCGCGTTCGTCGACATCGGCCTCGACCGCGCCGCCTTCCTCCACGTCGACGACGCCCTCTCGGAGTCGGAGTTCCGCACGCTGATGCCGGGCGACGACGATGAGGGCGACGACGAGGGCGACGAGTCGCACGGCGACGACGGCGTCGGCACCGCCGAGGGCGCCCCAGACGAGGACCGCCCCACGCCGAAGCCCTCCGGCGGGGGGCAGCGCCGCAAGGATCAGCGCCCTCAGCGCGCGCCGCGGGTGAACAAGGGCATCCGCGAGGTGCTGAAGGAGGGCCAGGAGATCGTGGTCCAGGTCTCCAAGGGGCCCATCTCCACCAAGGGGGCGCGGGTCACCTCGCACGTCTCGCTGCCCGGCCGGTACGTCGTGTACATGCCGACGGTCGAGCACATCGGCGTCTCCAAGCGCATCGGCAACGAGAAGGAGCGGCGTCGGCTGCGGGAGGTCATCGAGTCGATGCGCCCGGAGAAGGGCGGGCTCATCGTGCGCACGCTCTCCGAGGGCCTCACCAAGAAGCAGCTCAAGACCGACGTCGCGTACCTGGCCCACCTCTGGGCGGACATCTGTCACAAGCGCGAGGCCAGCAAGGGCCCGACGCTGCTCTACTCCGAGCTCGACGTGCACCTGCGCACCGTGCGCGATGTGTTCGGCCCGGAGGTCGACAAGATCGTCGTCGACGACAAGGACACGCACGCGCGGCTGGTGCGCTTCGTCGAGCAGTTCATGCCCGACCGGAAGGACGACGTCGAGCATTACGCCGGCGACGAGCCGGTGTTCGACGCGTACGGCATCGAGGACGAGATCGGCCGAGCGCTCGCGCGGAAGGTTCCGCTGAAGTCCGGCGGGTACCTGATCATCGACCAGACCGAGGCGCTCTGCGCCGTCGACGTGAACACCGGGCGCTTCGTCGGCAAGAAGGACGTCGAGGAGACCGTCACGTCGACGAACATCGAGGCCGTGTCGGAGATCGCCTACCAGCTGCGGCTCCGCAACCTGGGCGGGCTCATCGTCATCGACTTCATCGACATGGACCGGATGCAGAACCGCGAGCGCGTCGAGCGAGCGCTGGTCGAGGCGCTCAAGAACGACAAGGCCAAGACCACCACCGTGCGCATCTCCGAGCTCGGGCTCGTGGAGATGACCCGCAAGCGCACGCGGGAGTCGCTCGGCCGCACGCTGTTCGAGCCGTGCTTCTACTGCGATGGCAACGGGCACACCTCGTCGAAGCTCACCGTGGCCTACGAGATCCTTCGGCAGATTCGCCGGGAGCGCTCGGAGCTCAAGGGCTACTCGATCACCATCAACGCGCACCCCGCGGTGGTCGACTGCCTGAAGCACGAGGCCCGCGAGGACCTCGAGGAGGCCCAGCGGCGCTACATGCGGCAGATTCTCGTGCAGGGGCGGCCCGAGTATCACATCGAGCAGTTCGACCTCGTCGGGCAGTGACCCGGCCGGGACCCCGCTGCGGAGTTCTCCCATGAGCGATGATCATCGACGCACCGAAGACCGGGTCACCATCAACCAGGAGTTCGAGTCCTTCGATGCCTTCATCGAGGAGTACGTGACCAACCTGTCGCGGCGCGGGGCCTTCCTGAAGACGCGCTCGCCGCTGGCCATCGGCACCAAGGTGAACCTCCGCTTCACCGTGCTGCACGACGAGATGGAGTTCATCGAAGGGGTGGGCGAGGTGGTGCGCGTGCAGGACGATCCGCCGGGCGTCGGCGTGGTGTTCTCCGAGCTGAGCCCCGCCTCGCAGGCAGTGCTCGATCGGCTCCTCGCGCAGCGCGATCAGCGAGGGAAGTGATGAGCCTCTGGGACCGCCTGAGCGACGGCGTGCGCACGGCCCTCGATCGGCCTGCGGGGACAGCGCCGGGTCCCCTCTCCGATCGCCTGAACCTCCGCTCGATCTCCGACGACGTCCTCCGCGCCGAGCTCGAACGTCGACGACGCGCCCGCGGCCGCCCCGCGAACGGGCGCCCCGCCGCGGACGACGAGCTCACCGCGATGGCCCAGGCCCGGCGCGACCGCATGCGCGAGCGCTCCGTCGCGCGCTGCTACGCCCTGCTCGAGCTGCCCGTCGGCTCGTCGCGGGCCGAGGTGCAGCGGGCCTTCCGCACGATGCTCCGGCAGTACCACCCCGACCGGTACGTCGGCGACGTCGAGCAGCACGCCTCCGCGGTCGCGCTGGTGACCTCCCTCGTCGAGGCCTACCTCGCGCTGCTCGCGCACCACGACCGACGCGGCTGAGCGCCCCGCTCAGGTCTCGACGCGCAGGTAACCCTTCGACATCAGCTTCGACATCACCTCGCAGACCTCGAGGTCGGTGTACGAGACGCGGTCGAGCGCCGCCTCGATGCGGCCGGTGTTGATCACCGCCTGGAGCACCGAGAGCTCACGCTCGTCGAGGTCCTTCAGGGGCGGCTGCAGCGGGATCGCGAGGCCGAGGCGGGCGTTGACCGGCGGCAGCGTGGAGAGCAGGCGGCGGCTCTCGTCGAGCTGGCGCATGCCCTCCATCAAGATCCCTTCGGTGGAGAGGTCGATCTCCTGGTCGAACTCGCGCTCGTCGGGGGGCTGCAGCTCGAAGAAGCCGGTGTCCCAGGCCAGCATCCGGTAGACGGCCTTGAGCGCCCCGATCTCCGCGCTGTCGTTGATGGACGCGTACGCCAGCTGGCCCTTGCGGAGGAACACCTTGCCCACGTAGGGGTCGCGCGTGATGACCAGGACGCCGCTCTTCTTGCTCGTCGCGAAGAGCTGGAGCAGGTCGACCAGCGGCACCTCGTCGATGGTGCCGCTCATGGTCTTCACGTTGGAGGTTCGCTGCGCCGCGCTCTGCATCCGGGCGCGGGCCTCGGCCTCGCGAGACTCGCCGGAGCCAGCGACCGCGTCGGTGAGCGCGACCCGCACGATGCTCGTGCCGATGAGCACCCGGTCGCCCTCCTTGAGCTTCGCACGCTTGACCTTCTCGCCGTTGACGAAGGTGCCGTTGGTGCTCCCGAGGTCTTCGATGGTGAGCGCGTCGTTGGTGAAGGTGATCTTCGCGTGCCGACGCGACACCATGTCCTCGACCAGCACCACGTCGAGCTCGTTGGAGCGGCCGATGACGATCTCCCGGTCGGCGGCCACCGGAAACTCTCCCCCCTGGTACTTCCCCGAGATGAACTTCAGCAGGTACTGCTTCTTGGAAGCGTCGGCAGGGGACATCGCTGGGGCCTCTCGGCAGTCTAGGAAACCGTCACGGAAGGGGTCAAGACAACTCTACGACCGCCGCGCATTGACACCCCAGGGTGGGCGCGGATAGGTTCCGCCGCCCTGAACACCGCGCCCCCCTGAACCGGGTCGCTTATCGAGAGAGTGTCGCGATGTACCTCGCCAGCAAGAAGATCAAGCAGAACAAGGTCCGCAACGTCAGCGCCCGCTACCGCGCCAAGCTCAAGCGCAAGGCGAGCAAGCGCTTCAAGCGCATCATGGTGCTCTGATTCAGCGACGATAGCCGAGGTTCTGGTCGATCACCGACGACAGGAACCCGGCGATCATCCCGTCCGCCACCCGCAGCCGACGCGCGAGCTCTCGCGCGATGTTCAACACCACCAGCAGGTAGGACTTCATGTCCCGGCGATAGAGCCGGTCGAGGTCCTCCGTGGTCACCACCAGCAGGATCGACGGCGCCAGCGCGCGCACCGACGCCGAGCGCGGCTGCGGGTCGATGATGGACATCTCCCCCACCCAGTTGCCCGGGCCCAGCAGCGCCACGCGCCCTTCGGCCCCGTTGGCCGAGTGACGCACGACCTCGAGCTCTCCAGAGAGCACCACGAACATCTCCCTCGCGTGGTCGCCCTCCTTCATCACGAGGGCGCCTGGGTCGAAGAGCGAAGCGCGGAGCTCACGCGTCAGCGCGTCGAGGGACTCGTCATCGAGCCCCCCAAACAAGCCGATGTCACGGAGCTGTTCACGCCGCACGAGCGGTCTCGGAGTCACGGTGTCTGCCACGGGCGAAGTCTAGATCAACACGGGCGTCGCGCGCGACCGCCACTCCGTTACAATCCGCGCGAGGTGAGTTGAGCGCACGGGAGCTGCCCCGATCGTTCGGGGCCTACGAGATCGTGCGGAGGATCGCAGGCGGAGGCGCGGCCGAGGTGTTCCTCGCGCGGGCCCGCTCGGTCGCGGGCTTCGAGAAGCACGTCGCCCTCAAGATGGTGCCCGCACGCATGGCCGGCGACCCGGAGGCCACCCGACGGCTCATCGATGAGGCGCGGCTCACCTCCCGGCTGCGCCATCGCAACATCGTCCAGGTCATCGACCTCGGCGAGGTCGAGGGCCGCCACTACATCGCGATGGAGTACGTCGACGGGCTCGACCTCGGGAAGCTCCTCGAGCGCCTCAAGCCCCTGCACGCGCTTCCCTCGCCGAAGGTCGCGTCGTTCATCACGCGGGAGCTCTGCGAGGGCCTGGAGCACGCGCACCGCGCCACGGACGCCGACGACAAGCCGCTGCGCATCGTCCACCGCGACGTCTCGCCCTCCAACATCCTGCTCTCGTACGACGGCGAGGTGAAGCTCGCGGACTTCGGCCTCGCGCGCTCCGCCGACCGCCCGTCGTCCACGCAGGCCGGCGTCATCAAGGGCAAGTACCCGTACCTCTCGCCCGAGCAGGTGCGAGGCCACGCGGTGGATGCACGAAGCGATGTGTTCGCCGCTGCCGCCGTGCTCTACGAGCTCGCCGTGGGGCAGCCGCCCTTCCCCGACGCTCCGCTCCCGCTGCTGCTCGAGCGCATCAGCCGCGGCCTCATCGTGGACCCCGCGACGGTCCGCCCGGAGCTTCCTGAGACGTTCCTCGCGATGCTCCACCGCGGGCTGCACCCCGACCCCTCGCAGCGCTACCAGTCCGCGCGAGACTTCGGCGAGGCGCTCTCGGCGTTCATCTTCACCGAGGGGCCGCCGCCGGAGCAGGAGCTCGTGCGGCTCATCGAGCTCGTCGCCGAGACCCGCCAGCATCAGATGTCCCCGCTCGCTGCCAACCTCCCGACGCAGCTCTCCGACGAGGTCACCCGCATCGAGCCCTTCGCCAACATCCGCGCCCGCTTCGTCAGTGGTATCCGCGCGACCGCTCCCTCCCCCGCGAGCGCCCCGGCGGAGGCGCCGCCAGCCGCGCTGTCGGCGTTCTTCGATGAGCCTCCGCCGGAGATCCCCGAGAGCGCGGTGCCCGAGCCCGTGCCCGTGCCGGTGTCAGATCCCCTGGAGCCCCAGGTCGTGCGGGCGACCCCCTCGTATGCCGCGCCCGTGAAGTACGCCCCGCTGACGGCCCCGCCCCCGAAGCCCTCGCAGCGGCGCCACTGGCTCGCGTTCGCGCTCGGCGCGCTCGCCCTGTTCGCCGCGATCTTGTGGCAGCTACGGGGGCGCTGAGGCCCTCCCTCAGGCCACCGCGGTCGTCTGCCGCTCGTCGTCCTTGCGGAGCTTCACGCTGACCAGCTTCGACACGCCGGGCTCCTGCATCGTCACGCCGTAGAGCACGTCGGCCATCGACATGGTGCGCTTGTTGTGGGTGATCAGGATGAACTGCGAGTGCGTCGTGAGGTCTCGCACGAGGTCGACGAGGCGGATCACGTTGGCCTCGTCGAGGGCGGCCTCGACCTCGTCCAGCAGGCAGAACGGCGACGGGCGGTGGAGGAAGAGCGCGAAGAGCAGCGTGACCGCCGTGAGCGTCTTCTCGCCGCCGGACATCGCCTCCAGGTTGATCAGCTTCTTGCCCGGCGGCTGCGCGACGATCTCCACCCCGGTCTCGAGCAGGTCGCCGTCGTCGGTGAGCTGGAGCATCCCCTTGCCGCCGCGAAACAGCCGGGGAAACAGCTCCTGGAAGTGCGCGTTGACCGCGTCGAAGGTCTCCCGGAAGCGCCGGCGCGACTCCTTGTTCATCGCGCCGATGGCCTCCTCGAGCTGCGCCACGGCGCGGTCGATGTCGGCCTTCTGCTCGCGGAAGAAGGTCTGCCGCTTCTCCTGCGCCGCGAACTCCTCGATGGCCGTGAGGTTCACGTCGCCGAGGCGCTCGATGGTGCGCGCGAGCTCGGTCTGCCGCGCCTTGTCGGCCTCCGTCGGCGCCTCGCGGTCGGCGAAGCGGGCCACCTCCGAGGGAAGCGCCACCTGGTGCTTCTCCGCGATCGTCGTCACCAGGTGCTCGATCGCCAGCGCCTCCTCGCGCGCCCGCAGCTCCAGCGCGGACGACTCCCGGGTGAGCGCCTCCTTGCGGGCGCGGATGTCCCGCAGCCGGCCCTCCACCTGCCCCAGCGCCTCGCGCCCGGCCTCGTAGGCGAGCCTCGCCGACTGCGCCGCGTCGCGCAGCCGCATCGCCTCACCCGCGGCCGTGGTCGATGCCTCGAGGAGCCCTGCCTCGCGCGTCACCGCCGAGCGCTCGGACTCACCCAGGGACTCCAGCTCCACCCGCAGGCGCTCTCCGCGGGTGCGGAGTTCTTCGACCGATCGCTCGAGCCGGTGCACCGCGTTGCGCGCCGCGTTGGCCCGCTCCTTCGCCCTCGCCGCCACCACCTTGGCGTCCGTCGCTCGGGACGTCGCTCGGTCGACCTCCGACCTCCAGGCGGTGCCCTCCGCCTCGCCGGACATCAAGCCCTCGCGCGCCCGGTCTCGCCGCGCCGTCGCCTCGGCGATGGAGCGGTCGAGCGTCACGTCCTCCTGCAGCGCGTCGGCCACGGCCTTGTCGCAGGACGCGAGCTCCGCCGCGAGCGCGTTGAGCCGCAGCCGCCCCTGCGCGAGCTCGGCCTCGTGCGCCTTCGCGTCGCGCTCGGCCATCACCAGCGAAAGCTCCTGCGCGTGCAGGTCGGCCTTCGCCGCCTCCAGCGCCTCGGCCGAGGCCCGCACCCTCGCCCGCGCCGCGTCGAGGGCTTCGGTGCGCTCGGCCACCTGGTCGTCGAGGGCCTCCACCCGGGGCTCGAGCGTGCGCACCTCCGCCTGCGTCGCCAGCAGCCCCGCGCCCGCGGCCTCGGGGACGCCGCCCACCACGCGGCCGCCCGGCTCCAGCAGCTCGCCGGTCGAGGTCACGTAGCGCCACGCCCCGGGCGTCTCCCTCGCGCAGCGCAGCCCGACGGACAGCGACTCGACCAGCACCACGCCCCGCAGCGCCGAGCGCACCGCGTGGGGCAGCTCGTCGGGCTCCTCGACCTGATCGAGCAGCAGCCCCAGCACCCCGTCGCCCCGCGGCGGCGCCCCGAGCTCCGCCTCCGCGAGCGCCCGCTCGGCCGACGCCGGGACCACCGCGGCGCGTCCCTTCTTGCTGCTCTTGAGCGACTCCAGCAGCCGGAGCCCGTCGTCGACGGTGGCCACCAGCACGTCCTGCCACCGGTCGGCCAGCGCCGCGGCCAGCGCCTTGGACCACTTCTCATCCGCCGCGATGCGATCGGCCGCCAGGCCCCGCACCGCGCCGTCCTTGCCGTCGAGGAGCGCCCGCACCCCCTGCCCGACGCCCTCGTGGCGCTTCGCCACCTCGCGCAGCGCCGTCAGCCTCGCGGCGGCCCGCTCCCGCTCCCTCCGGGTCTCCGTCAGCGCCTGCTCGGCCCCGTCGCGCGCGGCCCTCGCGGGCCCCTGCTCGGCCTCCAGCGCCGCCCGCCGCGCCGCCATCTGCTCGCGCTCGGCCTTCAGCCGGTCGCGCGTCTCGTTGGCCGTCGCGCCCTCGCGCTCGATCTCCCCGATGCGCCGCTCGATGGACCGCGCCTCTCCGCGCAGCCTCGCCGACCGCTCCTCCGCCTCCCGCAGCCGCCGCGCGACGCCCGCCCTCGTGGCCTCCGCCGTCGCCAGCGCCCGCTCGGCCTGCAGCGACGACTCGCGGTGCCCGCGCAGCTCGGCGTCCACCGAGGCCAGGTGGTCGCGCACCTCGCGAAGGCGCTCCTCGGCGATGGCCAGGCGCTCGATCTCCTCGGCCTCCGAGGCCGCCACCGCGTCGAGCTCCCGGGCGAGCGCGTCCCGCTCCGTCGCCAGCGTCAGGTTGCTGGCCTCGACCTCCAGCAGCTCTCGCCGCGCGTCGACCTCGCGCCGCTGCCCGGCCGCCCGCTGGTCGCGCACCCGCTGCAGCTCGGCCTCGACCCGCCGCACCTCGTTGTCCGCCGCGAAGGCGTGGTTCTGCGCGCGCTCGAGGGTCGTCTCCGCCGCGAACACCTGCCCCCGCAGCCCCTCGCCCTCGGCCTCCACGCGGAGCAGCGCCGCCTGCGTCCCCTCCAGCTTCGCGCTCGCGGTGGTGTGCGCGAGCCGCGTCGCCTCGCCCTGCACCGACAGCGCCGTGAACCGGTGGCTCGCCAGGAAGAGCTCGAGCTCCCGCTGCTCGGCCTTGAGCTGCCGGTATCGCTCGGCCTTCTGCGCCTGGCGCTTGAGGGTGCCGAGGCCCTTCTCGATCTCCCCGAGCAGGTCGCTCACCCGGAGGAGGTTCTGCTTGGTGAGCTCCAGCCGCCGCTCGGCGAGCTTCTTCCGGGCCTTGAAGCGGGTGATGCCCGCGGCCTCCTCCAGCAGCGCGCGCCGGTCTTCGGGCTTCGACGTGACGATGAGCCCGACGCGGCCCTGCTCGACGATGGAGTACGCCTTGGTGCCCGCGCCCGACCCCAGGAACAGGTTGGTCACGTCCATCAGGCGCACCGGCGTCTTGTTGATCAGGTACTCGCTGTTACCATCCCGGGTAAGCTTGCGGGTGACCGCGATCTCCGCGTAGGCCGCGAACTCCGGGGGCGCCAGGCCGTCGCGGTTGTCGAAGGTGAGCGTGACCTCCGCGAAGGGGTGCGGCGGCCGACTGTCGGACCCGTTGAAGATCACGTCGTCCATGGACTTGCCGCGCAGGTGACGGGCGCTCTGCTCGCCCATGCACCAGCGGATCGCGTCGACGGTGTTGCTCTTGCCGCAGCCGTTGGGCCCCACCACGGCCGTCACGTCGTGCTCGAAGGTGAGCACCGTGCGGTCCACGAAGGACTTGAAACCCTGCAGCTCGAGCTTGCGGATCTTCATCGGTCGCCTGAATCGGCGCGCACCCTAGCAGACCCTCCGGCCGGGCGCGGACTCCTCCGCAGGTGCTACCGTTGCCCGCGTGCTGAAGCGTCACGCCCTGCTCCTCTCCTTCGCGCTCTCCGCCTGCACCACCGCCCGCGCCACGAGCAGCGCAGCCATCGCGCCGCCCCCCGTCGACCTCGGGCCCCCCGCGACCTTCCAGGGGGTCGTGCGCTACGAGGCCCGCCGGCCCACGCTCCAGGGCGCCTCGGCGGCCCTGGAGTCCAGGCCCGCGCGCTTCGTCGAGGTGGTCGCCGAGGACGCCTCGCACCGGGAGCTCTCCCGCACCGTCACCGACGCCGAGGGGCGCTTCACCCTGCAGGCTCCGGCGAGGGTCTCTGCCATCGCGGTGCTCGCCCATGTGAGCCGAGAGGGCAGCGACGTCCGCGTCTCGCCGCAGGGCGACGGGTCGGTCACCCACGCGCTCAGGCTGAGCCGCCCGGACGCCAGCCGCGCGATCGAGCTCGTGGCCGCGGACGCCACGCCGGACGGCATCGCCGGGGCCTTCCACATCGCCGACACGATCCTCACCGGCCTCGACGCCACGCGCTCGTGGACCGGGCAGACGCTGCCTCCGCTGGTGGTCTACTGGGGCCGCGGGGTCACCACCGAGTGGAGCTTCTACCGGGGAGAGCGGCCCGCCCGCTCGGGGCGCTTCTGCCTCGAGCTCCTCGGCGGATCGCCCGGACGTCAGCGCTCGACGGACACCGACGAGCACGACGAGGGGATCATCCTCCACGAGCTCGGCCACTTCGTCTTCGACCGGCTCTCCTCCAACTCCTCGACCGGGGGATCGCACCCCGCGGGCTACCTCATCGACCCGGGGCTCGCCTGGGAGGAGGGGCGAGCGACGTGGTTCTCGAGCGCCGTGCGGCGCGACCCGCACTACCAGGACACCATCGGGCTCGAGCCCGAGGGGAGCCTCCGCGTCGACCACGACCTCGAGCACCCGACGCCGGGAGCGCGAGGCATCGGCAACGAGATGAGCGTCTCGGACGTGCTCTGGGACCTCATCGACGGCAGCGACCGGTACGCCGACGACGACCACGACGGCGTCGCGATCGCCCCTGCGGTGGTGATGCGCGCGATGATGTCCTGGCGCGACCAGCCCGGGGCGTACCCGGCGCTGGGGACCTTCCTGCGGCAGATCTCGACGGGGGAGAGCCCTGCGGTGCCTCGCGACGCGCTGCTCGCGATGCTCCAGCGGACGCACGAGCCGACGGAGATGGTCCCGCGCGACGAGGGCGAGGACTGGCCGGCCAACCTGCCCGTCCCAGGGGTGGTCGGAGGCAAGATCGACGGGCTCACCAACCCGGCGCCCTCGGGCGGCCGGGCGCGTCCGCAGAACGGCTTCGACGCGCTGCGCGTGTACCGGGTGCAGATGCCCGCCCGCGGCTGGCTGCACCTCGAGCTCGTCATCGATGGCACCGGTCGGCCGACGGACCACACGGACATCGACCTGGAGCTGCGCGACCACCGCGGCGACGTGATCAGCGCCGCCCGCGGGACCGAAGCCCGGGAGACCCTCGGGCGCCTGCTCGATCCGGGCTTCTATTACGTCTACGTGCGCGACGGCGGCCAGGGGAACCGCGCCAACTTCGAGCTGCGCGCCCGCACCCGGCTGCTCGGCGCGCCGTAGCACCCAATCGGCGGGGGCCGTTGCGCGCGCGGGGCAAAACCCGTTAGGCCTGTGCAAAGAGCGATGTTCCACCTACGCGTCCTGCTTCTCGCCGTGCTCTCCGTCGCCTGCGCCCGCCGTAGATCGGACGACACCCCGGCCGCCAGCGCGACGGTCGTCCCCGCGCCGACGCCATCCGTCGCGCCCATGCTGCCGCCGCCGCCGCCGACCACCGCTGGCGCCAGCACCGACCTCGCGGCGCTCCAGCAGCGCCTGATGATGGTCGAGCAGCGCACCGCGGCGCTCGAGCAGCAGGTCTCCGGCCTCCAGCAGTCCCAGGCCGCCACGCAGCAGCAGCTCGCCACCACGCAGATGCAGCTCCGGCAGACCCAGGCGCAGGTCGCGGGCATGCAGAGCCAGGCGCGGGGCGCTCGCCGACGGATGCAGGACATGATGCAGGGCCAGCAGGGAGACTGACCGCCGCCACCCCGCCGCCATCCGCCGCCACCCCGCGGGCGCTTGTTCTTCCGATGTTTTCGCGCGGCACGAGGCTTGGTCTGCAGCCCTCGCCATGTCGCCCAGAGCCGCCAATGACAACCTCTCTCCCCGACCGGTCCGCCCGCTGCCACGGCACCGGAGGGTGCCCCTCGATGTCCTGAGCGACGCGGAGGTGCTGAGCCTCGCGCTCGGCCGCGGCCGCGGGGGCCTCACCGCCGACGCCCTCGGCCGACACCTGCTGGCCACGCACGACGGCCTGCGCGGGCTGCTGCGCACCGGCGTCGGCGCCCTCACGCTCGACCTCGGCCCGCACCAGGCGACGCGGCTGCTCGCGGCGTGGGAGCTCGCCCAGCGGGTGCGCGGCGCGGCGCCCCCTCGGCGGATGCCCTTCACCTCCAGCCGGGACATCGTGCGCTGCTGGTCGGCGCGCATGGTCGACCTGCCGGACGAGTGCGTGATGGCCCTCGTGCTCGACGTGAAGCAGCGGCTCATCGCCGAGCGGGTGCTCGCCAACGGCACCCCCGCGGGCGTCGCGCTGGGCGTGAGGGAGGTGTTCGCGCTCGCGGTGCGCGAGGGAGGAGCCTCGATGGTGCTGGTGCACAACCACCCCTCCGGCGACCCGACGCCGAGCCCCGAAGACGCGGAGTTCACGCGGCGCGTGGCGGAGGTCGGCGCGGCGATCGAGCTGCCCCTGCTCGACCACGTGATCCTCGGGCGCGACGGGGCCTTCTCTTTCCTGGACGCGGGACTCTTGAAGTCGGCGGGGTGAGGCGGTACAGGGGCGCCAACGGTCGGTCGCCTCCGGCAGCGAGTTCTGCTCGCCGGGGGTAAGGCTTGACACGGCCCCAGTCGCGTGTTTGTTTCCGCGGCCCGTTAGAGGAGTAATATCGTGAAGCGCACCTATCAACCGAGCCGCGTCCACCGCACCCGCACCCACGGCTTCCGTGCCCGGATGGCAACCGCCGGGGGCCGCACGGTCCTCAAGAACCGTCGCGCCAAGGGCCGCAAGCGCCTTTCGGTCACCAACTACAAGAAGTAGTCGGCGGCCGCCTCCACGGCGACTCTATCCCTCCGCAGCATCATCACCCGTCACGACCCTCCCATGAGCGCGGGCTTCGACAAGTCCCGACGCATCCTGCGGCGCGACGAGTTTCTCGCCACGCAGAAGTCCGGTCGTCGACTCCACGCCCCCCACCTGGTCGTCATCGTCCGCGAGCGCGGCGACGGCGACCCCCCTCGGTTGGGCCTCGTCACCAGCAAGAAGACCGGAAACGCCGTCCGCCGAAACCGGATCCGTCGCGTGCTGCGCGAGGTGTTCCGACTGCATCCAGAGCTATTTCCGCTCGGCTGCGAGGTCGTGATCATCGCCCGAGAATCGTGCCCCGCGCTTGCATTTGCAGAAGCGTGTGCAGAGATTCGCGCGGCCTTTGCCCGACGCCGCGGCGGTGATCGCACCCCCAGAGCCTCGGCGCCGTCGAACTCGCCAGGCCGGGGAGGTGCCGCGACGTGATCCGCTCCCTTCTACTCCTACTCCTGCGTATCTACCGCGCGACGCTCTCCCCGCTGCTGGGCAACGTCTGCCGCTTCGAGCCGTCGTGCTCCCGATACGCCACGGCGTGCATCGAGCGCTTCGGCCCCGCGCGGGGCTCCTGGCTCGCGGCCAGGCGCCTCGTGAAGTGCCACCCGTTTCACCCCGGCGGCTATGATCCCCCGCCTTCACCCCACTGCCACTGCGACGCCCACGCGCCGCCGGACGGACGTCCATGAAAGATAACCTGCGCACCTTCGCCATCCTCCTCCTCGGGGGGTTGGCGGTGTGGTTCTTCCTCGGGAGAAACACCCAGCGGCCCACTCCCTCGCTGCGCAACGTCGCGCCGCCGCCCACCGAGACCGCGCGTCCCGCCGAGCAGACCTTCCACCTTCGTAGCCCCCTCACCGCGGCGCGGTCGGGCTTCGACGCGCAGGTCACCACCCGCTCGGGCGGCCTGCGATCGGTGCGGCTCAACGGCGCGCAGTTCGTGATGCGAGAGGCCCCGGCCGACCCGCGCACCGGCGTCCGCGGCAGCGACCACCGGATGAACCTCGCCTCCACCTGGAACGAGGACCTGCTCTCGCTGCGCACCGAGCTCACGGTGAAGCGCGGAGAAGACTCGCTGGTGCCGCAGTACCAGGACTTCACCGGGCGCCAGGTGAGCGACCACGAGGTCGAGCTGACGTGGCAGGGCAACGAGGTCGAGGTGGTGCGCTCGTACCGCTCCGATCGGCCCTTCGTGATGGACGTCGAGACGCGGGTGACCAACCGCGGCGCGCCGATCAACGTCGAGGCGCGGATGCCCGTGTACCAGTGGGTGCTGCGCGAGGACGAGAACGGGAAGTTCTTCCAGCGCCCGTGGCAGGTGGCCGAGGGCATCTGCAAGCACGGGACGGAGCTGTTCCGCGAGGGCCGCGACAAGCTGCTCGAGCGCCGCCCGGAGGACGCCCTCCCGGGAGGGGCGGCCTTCGTCGCGCTGGACAACACGTACTTCGAGCTCGCGGTGGTGCCGCGCGGCAACGCCGAGGCGCGCTGCCGCCTCTTCGCTGAAGACCGCGTCGCCTCGCCGGGGCAGGACCCGATGGGGAGCGTGTACGGCGCGTCGCTGGGCTGGGCCCGCGCGTCGCTCGGCACGGGCGAGTCGCAGACCTACCAGGCGAGGGTGTACCTCGGGCCGAAGGAGCCCGAGACCCTCGCGGCGGCCACCGAGGACAGGCGGCTCACGGAGACCGTCAACCTCGGGTTCTTCTCGTTCATCGCTCGCCAGCTCCTGCGCTTCCTGCGCTTCCTGCACAGCATCGTCGGCAACTGGGGCGCCGCGATCATGCTGCTCACGCTCTGCATCCGCGTGGCGCTGCTGCCGCTGCTCGCCAAGTCGATGAAGTCCATGGCGATGATGTCGAAGCTCAAGCCCGAGCTCGACGAGATCAACAAGCGCCTCGCGGACAACCAGGAGGCCAAGACCCTGGCGACCATGGAGCTGTACCGCAAGCACGGGGTCAACCCGCTGAGCGGCTGCTTCCCGCAGCTCGCCCAGCTCCCCATCTGGTGGGCGCTCTACACCACGCTGCAGACCTCGGTGGAGCTGTTCCACGCGCCCTTCGTGCTCTGGTGGCACGACCTCTCGGCGCCGGACCCCTACTACGTCCTGCCGCTGGTGCTGGGGGCGATCATGTTCCTGCAGCAGAAGCTCATGCCCCCGCAGGGCATGGACCCGGTGCAGGCGAAGATGATGACCTACTTCTTCCCCATCTTCCTGACGGGGATCTCGCTCTTCCTGCCGTCGGGGCTCGCGCTCTACATGCTCGTGAACTCGGTCCTCGGCGTCTTGCAGCAGTGGTACACGAAGAAGCAGATGGATCAGTACAAGTCGGGCACCGGCACCGGTGGCGGCGAGGCGATCCAGGTGAAGGCCCTGACTGGAGATGACCGTGGTTGATCAGAATGACCCTTCCGCCCGCCGCCCGCTCGATCCCCGCGCCATCGACGCCGCGAGCGTGTTCCTCAAGGACACCGTCATCGCGATGGGCCTCGACGCAGACGTCAACGTCCGCGAAGAGGGCGGCGACACCGTCCTCGAGCTGAGCGGCCCCGACTCCAAGCACCTCGTGGGCAAGAAGGGCGTCACCCTCGACGCCCTCCAGCTGCTCGCCAACCGCGTCGCCACCAAGACCGTCGCGGGCGACCGCGCGAGCCTCGTGGTCGACGCCGACGGCTACCGCGCCCGGCGAGAGCGCACCCTCACCACCATGGCGCAGGAGCTCGGCGAGCGCTGCGTGAAGGAGGGCAAGGTCATCCTCATGGAGCCGCTGCCGCCGCGCGAGCGACGCACGGTGCACATGGCCCTCGCCAAGTTCGAGGGCGTCCAGACCCAGAGCGAGGGCGAAGGCGAAGAGCGCAGGATCAAGATCATCCCGATGCCGCCTCCGTAGGCATCGCCGCCCGCGCGGGAATCCCCCGCCCCCTCCCCTTCGTTCACACTCATCCCATGGACCTCCCCGACCGCCTCGCGGGCACCCTGCTCGGCACTGCCCTCGGCGATGCGCTCGGGCTGCCCATGGAGATGCTCTCCCCTCGCGTGATCGCGCGGCGCTTCCCCCGCCTCGACCGCTTCCACATGCTCGGGCGCGTGGGCTTCGTGTCCGATGACACCGAGCAGTCGGCCCTCGTGGCGCAGAGCCTCGCGCGACACCCTCGCGACACCGACGCCTTCGTGCAGGCGTTTCGTCGCTCGCTGCTGGGGTGGTTTCTCCGGCTGCCGTGGGGCATCGGGCTCGGGACCCTGCGCGCGTGCGCCCGCATCGCCGTGGGGCTGCGCCGCTCCGGAGTCGCGACCGCGGGCAACGGCGCGGCCATGCGCGCGGCCGTCGTCGGGGTGTTCTTCCACGACGACGAGGTAGCGCGGCGGTCGACCTCGGACGCGCTCGCCAGGGTGACGCACACCGATGCGCGCGCCGTGGAGGGGGCGCGCTTCGTCGCGGAGGTCGCGGCGATGGCGCTGAGGCACGGCGACCCCACGGAGGCGCTGGAGGCGGCGCGCGCGGTGGTGACCGAGGCCACGCTGGCGGAGGCCATCGGGCGGGCGATGGCGCTGGCCCGCGAGGGCGCCGCGCCCGACGTCGCCGCGCGGGACCTCGGGACGACGGGCTTCGTGGTGCACACGGTGCCCTTCGCGGCCTATGCATTCGCGCGCTGGGGGCGTGACCCGATGGAGGCGATCGGGGCGGTGATCCGCGTGGGCGGCGACACGGACTCCATCGGCGCGATCGTGGGCGCGTGGTGCGGCGCGCTGGGCGGCGAAGGGGCGCTGCCGGGCGAGCTCGTCGGGCGCATCCACGACGGGCCCTTCGGTCCGACGCACCTGCGGGCGCTCGCGGCCGACCTGGCGGGGGCGCGGCTCGGACGGACGGCGATGGCGGAATACAGCCCGGTGTATGCCCTGGCGCGCAACCTCGCGCTCTACCCCGTGGTGCTCGCCCACGCGGCGCGGCGGATCATCCCGTACTGACCGGGCATATGACCGGCGCTCGGCGCGCTGTTATGAGTTCGCGCCATGAAGCGGAAGCTGGCGTCGGTGCAGCGCGTACTCGAGGTCGTACCCATCGCGGGGGCCGACGCGATCGAGGCCGTGCGGATCAACGGGTGGCAGTGCGTGGTGAAGAAGGGCACCTTCGGGATCGGCGACCGCGGGGTGTTCTTCGAGATCGACGCCATCCCCCCCGACCTCGCCGCGATGCGCTTCCTCTGGACCTCGAAGGGCGCCGAGCCCGCCGAGGGGACGCGGCCGGCGAAGTTTCGCATCCGTACGATGAAGCTCCGCGGGTGCCTCTCGCAGGGGCTGCTCGTCACGCTCGCCGAGCTCGACCTGCCGGCCGACCTCCCTGACGGTGACGACCTCACCGAACGCCTCGGCGTCGGCAAATACGAGCCGCCGGTTCCGATGGGCGGCGACGACCTGCGGTGCGCCTTTCCCTCGTGCGTGCCGAAGACCGACGAGATGCGCGTGCAGTCGTCCCCCGAGGTGCTCGACGAGCTGCGCGGCCTCGCCTACGTCGCCACGCTCAAGTGCGACGGCACGAGCGCGACCTTCCTCGTCGACCCCTTGGACGGCACCTTCCACGCGTGCGGCCGCAACTGGTCGATCACCGAGGGCAACAACTCGTACTGGGCCGTCGCGCGGCGCTACGACCTCGAGGCGAAGCTGCGCGCGCGCGGCGGTCGCTACGCCCTCCAGGGGGAGGTCTGCGGCCCGGGGATCCAGAAGAACCCGCTGGGGCTCGCGGCGCTCGGGCTCTACGTGTTCAGCGTGTACGACCTGGTCGCGGCGCGCTTTCTGAGCGACGAGGAGATGCGCGCGCTCGCCGCCGAGATGGACCTCGACGCGGTGCCCATCGTCGAGCAGGGGGAGGCCTTCGCGCACGACCAGGAGGCGCTGCTCGCGCTCGCCGACGGCGTCTACCCCGGCACGAAGAACCCCCGCGAGGGGATCGTGATCCGACCGCGCGCGGAGGTGTTCAGCCGCACGCTCAACGGGCGCCTGTCGTTCAAGGCCATCTCCAACCGATATCTGCTCGCCGAGCGCGACTGAGCGCGATGCGCAGGGTGAAGGTCGCGCTGGTTCTGCTGGTGGCCACGGCGCTCGCGGTCGCCTGGCGCACCGGCGTGCTGCGGCAGTTCGCCGACCCCGCGAGCGTGAAGACCACGCTGCTGGCCCTCGGCCCGTGGGGCTACGTGGTCTTCGTGCTGTCCTACGGCGCGCTCCAGCCCTTCGGCGTCCCGGGGACGGTGTTCATCATGGCGGCGCCGCTCATCTGGCCGTGGCCCGTGGCCTTCGGGCTCTCCATGGTGGGGACCATGGCGGCCAGCGTGGTGGGCTTCTCCTTCGCGCGCTTCATCGCCCGCGACTGGATCTCTCCCCGCATCCCAGAGCGCTTCCGCAGGTACGACGAGGCCCTGGCGCGCAGGGCCTTCGCGACGGTGTTCACGCTGCGGCTGATCTTCTGGATGCCGCCGCTGCTGCACGCCTTCTTCGGGGTGTCGAAGGTGCGCTTCGCCACGCACTTCTGGGGGTCGCTCTTCGGGTACGTGATCCCGCTGCTGGCGGTGAGCTACTTCGGGCAGCGGCTCTTCGACGCCCTCAGGCGGGTGTCGTCCGAGGGCTGGATCGCCGTGGGCGTGACCGTCGCGACGATCGCCCTGGGGGTGTGGGTCTTCAGGCGGATGCGCGCGGCGAGCTGAACCGCGACGCCAGCCCGATGCGCGTTCGTGGAAGCGCCCCCAACGCCGTCGTCACCCCTCGGTCGACGGCAGCCACCACGGCGCCAGGTCGAAGACCCCATCGAAGGGCGGCAGCGCCAGCACCTCCGTGTCCCCTCCGGCCGCCACGCGCACCGGAACCCCGTCGCTCCCTGCGAAGACCTCCACCAGCCGCAGCGACGGGTCGACCAGCCACACGTGCCCGACGCCCGAGGCGAGGTAGCGCGGGAGCTTCTTCAGCCGGTCGATGCGCGCGGTGCTCCCCGGCGACAGCACCTCGCAGCACCAGTCGGGGACGATCGTCAGCGGGTTCTCGTCCGGCAGCTCGGTCACCCGCTCGACGCGCCAGCCGCTGAGGTCGGGCACCAGCAGCCGCGCGCCGAAGCGCACCTCGGCCTCGACCTCGATCCACCAACCTGCGCCGCCCGTCGTGGCGTCGAACCCCCGGAGCGCCTCGACGAGCATCCGTTGCACCCTCCGGTGGCCCTTCCCAGGCCGCCCCATGGTCCGGAGTTCGCCCGGGTCGAGGATCTCCCCCGTCACCCCCTCCGGGAGCGCCTGGATCTGTCGGTAGAGCGTCTCGAAATCCGGCAGGTTGGTCGCGGCGTCGCCCATGGCGATCGAGCATCGCGCGGCGCCCCCACGCGGGCAAGCGCCGCCCTCGAAGCTCGCTCAGTGAAGGAACACGTCCGCCACGACGCCGCCCGCCGCGATGCCGCCGCCGAGCGCCAGCACCGATGCGGCCAGCCAGAGCGCCCAGCGCCGGGCGCCCTTCGCGGCGACCACCGGCGCGGGAGGCGGCGCCGAGAGCGGCGTCCACTTCTGCGTCGGCGCCTCGGCCATCTCGGGCAGCTCCGGGAGTGCGAGCTTCACCGCGGGCTCGAGCACCACGTCGGCGTCGTGCTTCTTCGCGCCGTCGGGCACGGCGGTCACCGGCACGTCTTCGGTGCGCCAGCCCTTCGGCGCCACGGCCTCGGCCGACACCTGCGGCTCGACGAAGCCGCGGAACCCTCGCCCCGGCAGCGTCGGCCCCCGCAGGATGCTCTTGCGCTGCACCGGCCGGACCCCCGAGTCGCTGGCCAGCGCGCTCTTCTCCTCCGGGGCGTCGCTCGGCCGGGCGGCGCTCGGCACCTCGGGCATGATCTCGAAGGACTCTCGGGTCACCGAAGGGTCGGTCGCCCGCAGCGCCGAGCGCTCCCGGGCGATGCGGGTGCGCGCCACGGACTCCATGAAGGCCCCGATCTCGTCCTCGGTCGCCAGCCGCGAGGGGGCCACCGAGCGCAGCGCCTCCGCGAACTCCTTCGCCGTGGCGAAGCGCTCCGCGGGGTCGATGGAGAGCGCGCGCATCACCACCGCGCAGAGGGCGTCGGGGAGATCGCCCCGCACCGACGCGAGCGGCAGCGCGGCCTCGCGGGCCCGGAGGCGCGACTCGCTGAAGCCCGTGCGCGACGGGAACAACCGCTGCAGCGTGAGCGCCTCCCAGAGCACCACGCCCGCGGAGAACACGTCCGCCCGGCGGTCGTAGCGCTGCGCCTGGAGCACCTCCGGCGCCATGTACGCGAGCTTGCCCTTGAGCATCCCCGGGGAGGTGAAGGCCACGCGGCCCTCGGCGCGCGCGCTGCCGAAGCCCGAGATGCGGGCCACGCCGTCGACGCCGATGAGGATGTGCTGCGGCGACACGTCGCGGTGCACCACGGACATCGGGAGCCCCTTGTCGGTGAGCAGCTCGTGGGCGGCGTGCAGGCCCTCGAGCGCGTCGGCGAGCACGCGCAGCACGATGCTCGTCGGGAGCACGCGGCGCAGCGCCGTGGCGGTCTGCTGCACGGCGGCGAGCGAGTCGCCCTGGATGTACTCCATCGCCGTGTAGAGCTCGGCGCCCTCGCTCGCGCCCTCGAAGAGCGACACGGCGTTGGGGTGGCGCAGCGCGGTCATGATGCGCGCCTCGTCGATGAACATCGGAGCGAAGCTCTCGTCGAGGCTGAGGTGCGGGTGCATCCGGCGCAGCGCCACGACGATCTCCGGCAGCTGCCGGTGACGCGCGAGGTGCACCGAGGCCATGGTCCCGCCGCCGATACGGGTCACGAGGTCAAAGGGTCCGACCACGGACGGCGCCTGGGAGGGGCGGAGCGACGTCGGGGCGCTGGAGATTCGCGGACTACGAGCGAGCGCGCGAGCTGAGGTACCCATGGCCTCCGCCGTTATCAGAGCGGCGGAGCTCTCCGCAAAAATATGTCGCACAATCTCAGCGCGGGTAGCCCGCCGTGAGGGAGGGTGAGGCGTCAGTCGGCGTGCGAGTCGATGACCATCTCGGGCATCGGCCCGGGGGGCGGCGCCGAGAGGTCGAGCCCGTGGATCTCCTTGACCTGCTCGACGAACCACCGGGTGAAGGAGTCGCTCCCCTGGCCGAAGTTTCGGAAGGCGGCCACGGGGTTGGGGCCCTCCAGCGTCACGATGACCATGTCGCCCATCGGGGTCGACTGGATGAAGGTGCGCTCACGCACCCCGAGGGCCCTGCGCGAGGCGGCGAAGCCCGCGCGACGGGCGCCCTTGAGCTCGTTCATGAATCCCCTCCACGCCTCGGTCTTGCCCGCAGGAATGGGAACCGCCATTGCAAACAGTGCCATCGGAGACCTCCCCTGGAATTGTCGGGTCCACACGTCCCTCGCGTAGATCCCGCCGCTGACTGGAGCTGATCGCAGCACGCGTCAATCGCCCTCGTGGAGAGAGCGTCGCGCTGGCGCTTCGCTGCTTGCGATGGCCGGGGCGAGGCCCCAGCAGTAGCGCGACCATCGGGGTGGCGATGGCACGGGATGACCCGCGCGCGGCGGGTCTGCGATCACACGTCACGGAGAGGAGTCGATTCCATGGCAGCGTTGATCAGGAAGAACGAGCTCCATCGCGAGATCGAGCAGAGCCTCGGGCTCGTGCCCGGCTGGGCGCGCCAGATGCCCGACACCGCCCTCGACGGCTTCTGGGCCCTGCTGCGGGACTTCGCGCTGGCCGAGACGAAGATCCCCAACAAGTACAAGGAGCTCATCGGCCTCGGGGTCGCCGGGGCGACGCGCTGCCGGTACTGCGCGCTCTACCACACCGAGGGGGCGCGGCTTCACGGCGCCACCGACGAGGAGATCGCGGAGGCCAGCGCCATGGCAGGGCTCACGATGATGGGCAGCACCTACCTCAACGCGGCCATGGTCGACGACGAGACCTTCGAGAGGGAGCTCGCGAGCATCGTCGCGTACGCGAAGGCCCACAGGCCCATGGCAGCGTCCGCCAGCAGCCCCGGGGTCGAGCGTGGAAGGCACTAGCACCGACACCCTCCAGCGCCTGGTGGCCGACGGGCTGCTGAGCCTGGAGGCCGGCCGTCACCGCACCACGCGGCGCTGGCAGGCGGCCATGGCGCGGGTGGCCTTCCGCCTCCTTCAACAGGGAGCCGACGACGACGACCTGCGTCTGCCCGTCGCCTGCGCGCTCGTGGAGTTCTATGGCGACATGCCGAACGAGGAGATCGCCCGGCTGATCGAGGTGCTGACGCCGATCGAGGCCGCCGAGCTCGATCCGCGAATCCACATCCGTCTCTCGCAGACGCCGTGAGCTCCTGCGGGGTCGATGAGCCGGTTGTTTGGTGCCGGGGCGTGCACTAGGCTCGCCCGGCCTTGAACGACCGAACCCGCACGCTGCTGCTCCTGGGGATCTTCGCTGGCGCCGGGTGCGCGTCGCGCTCGGGCGGCCCGACGGAGGTGCTCCAGTCGTACTCCGAGGCGCTGCGCGACGGACGGATGCGCGACGCCTGGGGGATGCTGTCGACGGCGGCGCGCGAGTCGATGCCCTTCGAGCGCTTCGAGGCGACCGCGAGGGAGCGCCCCGACGAGCTGGCCGACGCGATCCGAGCGTACGGCGAGCTGGAGCCCGAGGCCCCGGTGACGGCGCACCTCGAGCTGTCGTCGGGCGAGACGCTGACGCTCATCGAGGAGGGCGGCCGGTGGAGGCTCGACCCGAGCGCGCTCGACTTCTACGGGCAGCACACGCCCGCGCAGGCGCTGCGGTCGTACGTTCGCGCGCACGAGCGGTCGCGCTGGGACGTGCTGCTGACCCTGGCTCCGTCGGCGGTGCGCGAGGCGATCGCGCGGGCCGCGGCGGCGGCGGGCGTCACCCCGGAGGCGCGGCTGCAGGCGGGCTTCGGCGGCGCGGACGCGGCGCGGGTGCAGTCGGTGACCCGGGGGCTTCGCGAGGCGCTGGCGCGCGGGCGCACCATCGAGGTGGCCGGCGATCGGGCGACGATGGCCTATGGGACGGGCGGCCGGTCGCTGGCTCGCCTGGTGCGGGAAGATGGCCGGTGGCGGGTCGCAGAGCCCGAGTAGACGGAGCGCGTGGATGGCCTCGTACGGACCTTCAGACAAAGACCTTCGGCGGATGACCCTGGCGGGCGAGCTCGCCTACGCGCAGTCGATCGCGAGCAGCGCCGCGGGGCGGCTCTCCTTCGAGGACGCGCTCGGGGAGATCAACCAGCGGGTGTCGGCGCTCAACGCCCTGGCGGAGAGCGTCGCGAGGGCGAGGGCGCGGGGCTACGTCTGGGGCGGCGACCTGGAGCGCCTCGGCACCGCGGCGCAGTCGCAGGCCCGCGCGGCCTTCGATGGGGCGCGCGCGGAGTCGGCCCGGGCGGCCTCGGCGCTGCGGGGACAGGTGAGCGCGCTGGAGCGCGACGTGCGTCGGGCGGCCTCCGGGGACGTGCTGCGCAACGAGGGGTTGATCAACAGCGTGGCGGCGCAGGCGCGCGGGCTCGACGAGGCGATCAGCGCCGCGAAGGGGCGCGTGCTCGCGGGGGCGGCGCAGTTCATCGGGGCGGTCGACGCGCTGTCGACGAGGATGACCCGGGTGCACTGGACCCTCGACCAGTTCGAGGGCGCGAGCTTCACGATGCAGCCCGAGGAGAACCCCATCTTCGCGGCGAAGGCGACCTGGGAGGACCATCCCAGCGGCAAGGTCGAGGGGCTGCTGATGCTGACCGCGCACCGGCTCCGCTTCGAGTACCAGGAGGAGGTGGTGCTCGAGCGGTCGTTCGTGTTCTTCGCCTCGAAGACCGAGACGCGGCGCAAGCTGCTGCTCGACGCGCTGGTGGGTCACCTCGTCGGCTCCGAGGCCAGCGAGCGGGGGCTGCTCATCAAGGACCAGGTGCTGTCGCTGCGGCTGCACCCTCAGTCCGGCGGTCCGACGTCGGTGACGCTCGAGCTCGACGACGACCGCGCGGCGGACGTCGACACGGTGATCAAGCAGATCCGCTCCGGGGACCTGGAGCGAGGGCGCTACCAGGGGCCGATGCCTGCGGGGAGCCGCGTGGGGGTTCCGGTGAAGTGGCCGGAGAAGTGCGAGACCTGCGGCGCCGGGATGCAGCCGCCGGTGAAGGGTCAGACCTACCTCACCTGCGAGTACTGCAGGGCCCGGCACGACGTGACCCTCGGCGAGGGCTGAAGCCCGCTCAGGGCTCGACGTTGGCCCAGGCCGGGTCGTCGTTGTTCATGCGGCCGAGCCAGTCGATGAGGACGGTTCCGTCGGCGCCGCGGGCGGTGCCGTTGCTGCCGATGAGCACGTGGCCCTGGTCGTCGACATAGAAGTGCCGCGCGTTGGGGATCGGGGCGAGCAGCCGCCGCGTGGCCTCCGCGAGCTGCGTCTGGAACTGCTCGGGCGTCACGCCGAAGAACGCGCTGATGGTGGTGTCCTGCGTGTACGAGAGCAGGGCGAAGCGCGCGGGCGGAGGGAAGCGACGGGCGTAGTACGGGAGCAGCGCGTCGAGGTGGTCGCGGCACTCCGGGCATCCCGCCGGGAGCTGGACGTTCCAGGTGGTGCGCCACTGGGCCCAGCGGTCGGCGGGGGGTGACATCGGGGGCCCGGAGTCGTCGAGCAGGTCGACGCGCACGCCAGGGAAGGCGTTGGCGACGCGCTCCCAGTGGATGCCCGCGCCGAAGCCTCCCGCGGAGAGTCCGCTCAGGGTCACGCGCTCGGCGTCGGTGAAGGTGCGGGAGAGCCTCGCGAGGAAGGCGTCCATGTTGCGCGCGCCGACGTGGAAGGTGCGCTCGACGCGGTTGCCCCAGCGGTGCTCGAGGATGCGATCGCCGCCGTGGACGTCGCCGGTGCAGTAGGGGACGTAGACGAGGTTGGCGTCGCGCCACGGGTTGCGCGCGTTGCCTCGGTTGAAGAGCGTGAACCCCGAGAGCCCGCGGGTCTCCGACGCGAACTGTCGCGGGCCGTAGCCCGAGGTGAGGTTGACCGCGCTCTGGACGCCGTAGCAGGTGAAGCCGTCCCAGCAGGCGCCGCCGCCCTGGAGGAAGATCACCACGCGGCGTGATCCGGGGTGGAGGTTGACGCCGATGCCGGTGGGCTCGCCGTTGCCGCAGGCGCTGTCGGGGAAGGGCACCCAGGTCCACTGGTCGGCGGGCGCGGTGATGGGCTCCATCGGGGACGAGGCATCGGGGTGGAAGGTCTCGATGGGGACGTCGGGCTCCGGGGGGACATCGACCGCGAGCGGAGCGTCGGCGGCGACCGAGGCGTCGGTCGAGAGCGGGACGTCGGCGGCGACCGAGGCGTCGGTCGAGGGCGCGGTCGTGACCTCACCGCACGCGGCGAGCGAGGCGGAGAGCGCGAGGAGAGAGAGGGCGTGGCGGGTGCCAGGCGGGATCGGCGACGGCATGGGGGCGACTATGCCGGGAGCGCGCGCAGCACGACAAGCGGGCGGCGTGTGGGCGTCCATGAAAGGGGTCGGGCCTCCATGCCGCAGCGGAAGTCATTGCCCTCGACGGGGCGCCGATGCGAACCTGCAAGATGTTCAAATTGTGTGGTCGTCACGGGGGGATAGGGAATGGGGAGAAGGAGCGGATCGGACTCGGCCACGAAGGCCATCGGGCTCTTCCTCGAGCGGTCGATCTGGGCGCAGTCGGAGCTGGCGAGGGAGCTCGAACTCACCACCGAGGCGACGCGCTCGGTGCTTCGCTCGCTCGTCGACGCGCAGATTCCGCTGAGCTCGGAGCGGCAGGGGTCGCAGGTGTACTGGAAGCTCGAGGAGGCGTGGCTGGCGGGGAGCGTGCGCATCCGCAAGGCGCTGCTGCCTGAGTTCTACGCGCTGATCCTGAGCGCGCCGCGGGGCCCCGGGAGGGAGCGCTTCCTGCGCGAGCTGCTGGCGGCGGGGGGATGGAGCGAGAAGGCCGTGGACGCGATCGTCCCGGCGACGATGCCCGACGAGGTCGACCGGCACCTGCGGGCGCTGCTCGACTCGGTGCGACGGCGGCAGTGCCTCGCGATCAAGTACCACAGCCAGAACAGCGGCGACCTGAGCTGGCGCGACGTCTCTCCGCAGATGGTGGAGCACGCGAGCACGCCGAGGGTGATCGCGTGGTGCCACCGCAGCGGGGCGCTCAAGGTCTTCCGGGTGGACCGCATCCAGGACACGGCGACGCGGCCCGCGGTGGTGTTTCGAGAGACGCCGAGGGCGGAGATCGAGGAGTTCCAGCGCGGCGGGGTCAACGGGTACCGAGGCGCGGCGCGGCTGCCGTTCTGGTTCGAGGTGCGCCGCTCGGAGCGGTGGATCGAGGACAACCTCCCGGCGATGTTCACGTTCAAGAAGACCGTGAGCGGCGATCGCATGAGGGTGGAGGGCGAGGTCGCGGGGCACCTGGTGCTCGCGCGCTTCGTGGCGAGCCTCGGCGCCCATGTGATGGGGATGGATCCCGCGCTGGCGGAGGCGGTGCGCGAGGTGGCGGAGGGCGCGCTCGAGGCCGCGAAGGCGGCGCTGAACGCGGGCTCAGTGACGACTATCGGCGACGAGGCTGCGGGGCGGATAGGGGTGATCCACCTCCGTAGATTCGCTCGAAAGAGATGAGTGAGCCCACTGCAACGCGATTGATACAAGCCCCGGCGAGGGTCGACGTGGCCTTCTCCCTCACCGGCGAGCGGGTGCCCGAGGAGCACGGCTACGCGCTCTTCGCGGCGATGTGCAGGATCATCGACGACCTGCACGGGGCCTCGTGGCTGTCGGTGCATCCGATCCCGGGAGAGCCCGACGGCGACGGGGCGCTGAGGCTGCGGCCGGACGAGATGGCGCTGCGACTGCGGGTCGATCCGGCGTGCATCGATCGGGTGCTGCCGATGGCGGGCGCGACGCTCAGCATCGAAGGGCACGTGGTGACCGTCGGGGCCTCGAGGGTGCTCCCGCTGGAGCCCGTGGCCGACCTCGGGGCGAGGATGGTGACGATCAAGGACGGCGCCGACCGCCAGGAGTTCGAGGCGTACCTGCGGCGGAGGCTCGACGTGGTGGGGGTGCGGGCCGCGGTGGAGATCCCGGCGCCGAAGGGTGCGGCTGCGGGAGAGCACCCCGACGGGCGAAGGGTGCTGCACATCCGGCAGCAGACCATCGTGGGCTACCCGGTGATCCTGCGGGGCCTGTCGGCCGAGGACTCGCTGAGGGTGCAGTGCCTGGGCATCGGCGGGAGGCAGCGCTTCGGCTGCGGGGTCTTCGCTCCGCTGCGCCCGCCAGGCTGAACCGCCGCTCAGCCCACGGACCACACCGTCACGACCCCGGTGGCGTCCGCGCTCGCGAGCGACTTCCCATCGCCGCGCCACGCCACGGCCGACACCTCGCCCGCCTCCGTCCCCGCGACGCCGAAGCCCGCGCCCCTCGGCGTGGGGCCCTTCCTGGGCTCCCAGAGCGCCACCACGCCGTCGGCCCCGCCCGAGGCCAGCGCTCCGCCCTTCCGAGCGAAGGCCAGCGCCGTCACCGGACCTTCATGCCCCTTGAGCGTCACCGGCTGGCTCCCTTCGGGGCCCTTAGCCTCGAACTTCCACACCGTCGTGTCGACGTCCCCGCTCGTGGCCAGCAGGGTGCTCGCACCGTCCCAGGCCAGTGACTTCACCTTCAAGGGATATCCCGTCATCTGCGAGTCGATGTCCGTCTTCACCCGCCAGAAGTGCACCGAGCAGTCCTGGCTGCCGCAGGCCAGCACCTCGCCGTCGGGGCTCCACGCCACGCTCACCAGCGAGCCCTTCCACTCGAGCTGTCGGCTGCTCCCCCGCTCGGCCAGTCCCCACAGTCGGGCGCCCCCGTAGCAGATCGTCGCCACCTCCGCCCCGTCGCCCCGCCACGCGACGCCCGTGAGCGTGCTCTCCTGTGCGGGCGTCTCCATCCACGGATCGCCCGCCGCGGTCCACAGCCGCAGCACCTTCGCCGCCGCGGTCGCAAGCCACTTCCCATCGGGGCTCCACGCGACGTGCTCCACCCACGCCTTGCCACAAGGCAGCGACGCCAGCTCCCGCCCGTCGGAGGCGTCCAGCAGCCTCGCGGTGCCGTCCATGCCGCCGGTCGCCAGCACCGACGCGGCGCCCGGCGCGAAGGCCAGCGTGCACATCCCCTCGGGGTGCACCACGCGGGTCCACTTCACGGCCCCGGTGTCGCCGTCGAAGACCGTCACCTCGCCGGTGCTCGTCGCCGCCGCCAGCAGCCGGCCGTCTCCCGACCACGTCACCCCCAGCGCGTAGTCCGAGAGCGTCGCCCGCCAGCGGGCCTTCAGCTCACGCTTGCCACCCCGCAGCGCCGTCAGACCAGGCATGAGCGAAACCCCGCATTCAGCGCCGCGCGATCGAGGCCCCGCCCGATGAACACCAGCTCATTCAAGCGCGGTGCGTCGCCCCATGGCCTCCCCGACGTCGCATCGATCAGCATGTGCACCCCCTGGAACACGAAGCGCGACTCCTCGCCCCTCACGTGGAGCACGCCCTTCGTACGGAACATGTCGGCGCCTCGCTCCTGCACCAGCTCGGTGATCCAGGTGTTGAAGCGTTCTTCATCGACCGTGCCCTCGCAGCGGATGCCCACCGAGGTGACCGTCTCGTCGTGATGGTGGTCGGGCTCGTGCTCGTCGTGCTCGTGCTCGTCGTGCTCGTGCTCGTGCTCGTCGGTGTCGAGGAAGGCGGGCTCCATCTCCAGGGCGCGGTCGAGGTCGAAGCCTCCGACGTCGACCACGCTGGCCACCGGGACCTCCTTCACGCCGCGAAACACCTTCGCCACCGCGTTGATGGAGCGCACCCGCCGCTCGACCTGCGCGGCCTCCTCGGCGCTCACCAGGTCGAGCTTGTTGAGGATGACCACGTCCGCGAAGGCGATCTGCTCCTTGCACTCGTCGCTGTCGTCGACGTGCAGCTCAAGGTGCTTCGCGTCGACCACGGCCACGATGCCGTCGAGGCGGTAGCGGGCCATCACCTCGTCGTCGGCGAAGAAGGTCTGCGCCACGGGGCCGGGGTCGGCGAGCCCGGTGGTCTCGATGAGCACGTGGTCGAAGCGGTCGCGGCGCTTCACCAGCGAGCCGAGGATGCGGATGAGGTCGCCGCGCACGGTGCAGCAGAGGCACCCGTTGTTCATCTCGAAGACCTCCTCGTCGGCGCGGATGACGAGGGCCTGGTCGACGCCGACCTCGCCGAACTCGTTCTCGATCACGGCGACGCGCCGGCCGTGCTGCTCGGACAGGATGCGGTTGAGCAGCGTGGTCTTGCCCGCGCCGAGGAAGCCGGTGAGGACGGTCACTGGAACGCGGGTGTCTTGGGAGGTGGTCATTGCGCGGGCGCATTCTTCGTACATGGACCGCGACGCCGCAACCCGATGCTGTCCCCAGCGCTCACTCCCTCAGCGACGGCGGAAGCTCCGGTCGAAGATCCGCACCCGACGCAGCAGCAGGTCGATCAGCATCATCCCGATGGCCAGCATCACCGGGTAGCGCCACACCGGCGCCCGGTGCCTCAGCGACTCTCCGCCCGCGTCGAACATCGCGCGCGGTGACGGGTCCGTCGCCCCTCCGGTCGCGGCCGAGAGGGCGCTCAGCAGCGCCACGTCCGGCTCGAGCGCGGCGTACTCCCTCGGGTAGGGGTGGTCCACCCGGCCGCGGCTCTCGGCCACCACCTGCCCGTCGCGGCGATGCACCGCCCGCAGCGAGAAGGCCCCGTAGCGCTCCAGCGGCAGCCTCGCCTCGTAGCGCCCCGGCCCCACCTGGCGCATCGGCACCCGCTGCTCGGTCGTGGCGGGCCACGGGCCTCGCAGCACCAGCTCGGAGGCGAGCCCGTTCTCGAAGCGGTCGTCGTCCCGGATGGCGTCCACGCTCGCGCGCACCTCGCCGTCGACCACCTCCGCGTGGAGCCCCAGCTCCTCCTGCCGGCGCGTGCGCATGTGCTCCCGCACGAGCTGCGTCCAGAAGGCCTGCCAGCGCGGCCAGCGGATCCACTCCACGGCCCAGCGGTTCTTGAGGTCGCTGGTCCACGCGAGGCTCCACCCGAGGCCCACCCGCCAGCGGGCCAGGAGCGGCTCTCCCGAGTCGGTCTCGATCAGCACCTGCGCGGGAGCGGGCTTCGCTCGCGTGCTCACATATCCATAGAGGAAGGGAGGCGCCCCCTGGAGTTCTCTCAAGAACCCGGCGCTCCCCACGACCCTCGGCTGCACCGGGTCTTCCACCGCGGCGTTGCGCGACACCTCGGTGGTCTCTCTCAAGAAGATCTGCGGCAGGTTGCTCGCGTCGGCGGTGAAATAGCTGCGCCCCCGGCCGTGGTGGGCCAGCGACTCCAGCAGCTCTCGATCGACCGTAGGACCGAGCCCCACGGTGCTCACCGTGAGCCCGTCGGCGGCCATGGAGTCCACCAGCACCCTCAGCCGCGATGGCTCATCGGGCTGCCCCTGCCCGTCCGTCAGCAGGATCACGTGGCGGGTGACCGCGCGGGTGAGCGCGAGGTCCTGCTGGGCGGCGTCCATCGCGGGGAAGATGGCGGTGCCGCCGCCGGGCCGCAGCCGACGGAGCTCGTTCTCGATGCGGGCGCGGTTGCGGGCGGCCTGCATCCGCACCACGCGGTCGGGCTCGCTGTCGAAGGCGATGACCTCCAGGAGATCGTCGGGGGCCATCGCCCGCGCGGTCGCCACCGCCGCGGACTGCGCCAGCACGAGGGGGTTGCCCTGCATCGATCCCGAGCGGTCGATGACCAGGGCGAGCGCGAGGGAGGGCTGATCGCGACGCCGGGCGGACTCCATCCGCACAGGGAGCAGGCGCTCGACGGCGGTCCCCTGCCAGGCCCCGAGGCCGAAGCCGTGGTCGCCGCCCGCCATCAGGAAGCCGCCGCCCATCTCACGGACATATCGGGTGAGCGCGTCTTGCGCGGCGGAGGGCACCGACTCCGCGGCCACGTCGCTCAGCACGATGAAGTCGAATCGCTCCATCTCCCTCGTCGACTGAGGAACCCCGTTGGCGCCGCGCAGCTCGACCTCGAACTCGCCGTTGGCCAGCGCCCCGCGGAACCACTGCGCCCTCGCCGGATCGCCCTCCACGTAGAGCACCGTCGGACGACCGGGCACCGTGGCCGCGGTGGCGAAGCGGTTGTTCTCCGCGAAGCGATCGCCCGCCGTGGCCGCGATGCGCGCGGCGTAGGTCACGTCCCCCGGGACGCGCACCACCGAGCGGAAGCTCACCTCCTGGATGCCAGGGACCAGGGCGACGGTGCGTGCTCCGTCGAGGCCGTTGACGGTCTCACCCTGGTAGAGCGTGACCGTCGCCGTGGTGGCGGTGGTCGAGAACACCGAGACCCGCGCCTCGAAGGGCTCATCGACCCGGATGCGATCGGGAAGCCGAAGCTCGCGAATGGCCACCTCCGCGGGAGCCGGAACCCTGGAAGGCACCACCGACACCCGCACCCCGAAGCGGGCCGCGCGGTGGGCCTCGGCGAGCGCGTCGCCGTCGGTCTGCACCCCGTCGGAGAGCACCACCACGCGTCGTAGCGCGTCGGCGGGGAAGAGCCCGTAGGCGAGGGAGAGGGCGCTGGCGAGGTCGGTCCCGGTGCGGGAGCCGACGCGCGAGGGGTCGAAGGGAGGCAGCGGGTGCGCGGCGTCGACGCGAGGTGGGAGGTCGAGCACCACCGGGCGGCGGGCGAAGAGCACCACGCGGGAGAGCTGTTCGCCGGGCAGCCGGAGGGCCTCCTCGACGGTGCGATGGAAGCCCGCGATGGCCGCGTCGGGGACGCTCTCCGAGACGTCCACGAGGAAGACCGTGCAGACGCGGGCGCTCTGCCGGGTGGAGGTCGGCTGCGAGATCGCCACGAGCAGGAGCCCGAGGAGGCTGGTGCGAGCGAGCGTGGCGACGACCCGCTGGAGGGGTGCGAGGTCGGCGAGCGAGGCGACCGCGAAGAGGACGAACCAGGGGAAGAGCGCGAGGCCGTAGAGCGACTGCGGGCGCAGCAGCTCGATGGGCTGGCGAAGGTCATCGGGGAGCCGGTGCGCGAAGGGGAGCCCGGTGAGGTGCACCGTGATGGGACCGTGCGAGAGCACCGGGCGCAGCAGGGCGACGAGGAAGGCCGCGGCGGCGAGGGAGACGCCCAGGCGGAGCGCGACGCGGACGCGATCGGTCACCGGCCGTGTGTAGCAGGAGCCCTGTTGCGATGCGACCACAGCAGTGCCGCCACGGCCCTCTCCCCCGGCGAAGGGCCATCGCGGTCACGGCCCGTGATCCAACGGCGGCGCGAACATCGGAGCCTCCGGCGCGCTTGCTGCACTGGGCTGCGCTCACCATGAAACTCCACCTGGCGGTGCTGGCCGCGCTCTCGACGCTCACGCTTCACCACGCGGCCGAGGCCTGCGGGGGGACCTTCTGCTCCAACTCCCCGATCATCCAGAACGCCGAGCGGGTGCTCTTCATCCGAGGGGGCGGCGGGGAGAACACGGCGGTGGTGCAGATCCAGGCGCAGGGCAACGACCCGAGCTTCGCCTGGGTGGTGCCGCTGGAGTCGGTTCCCCGCAACATCCACGAAGAGGCGACCTCGATCTTCGGGATCATCGATCAGAGCACGCAGCCCACGTACATCTTCGCCAACCAGCAGCGCTTTTCCCCGAGCGGATCGGGCTTCGGCTGCGGCGGAAGCACCGAGGCCTCGGCCTCCCTCGCGGCGCCGGACGAGACGGCGGGCGTGCGGGTGTGGGCGAGCGGAGAGACCGGGATGTTCCGCTACGACGTGGTCTCTTCGGAGGACCCGTCGGCCCTTCGCACCTGGCTCAACACCAATCGATATCTCACTCCCCCGGAGGCCGAGCCCATCATTGGAGAGTATGTCCGCGAGCAGAAGTACTTCCTCGCGGTGCGCCTCTCCGCGGTGCAGGGCGTCTCGTCCTTCCTGGTGTCCCCGCTGGCCTTCACCTACACGGGCCGCTCGCCCTGCGTCCCGCTCCGGCTCACCCGCATCGCCACCACGCCGACGCTCCCGGTGCTCACGTACATCATCTCCGACACCCGCGCGGTGCCCTCCAACTTCGCGCAGACCTCGGTCCCCGACGCCGAGGTCGCCCGCCTCGGACCCTCCCGCTTCGGGGTGACCGTCACCTACGACCAGGTGGTCTCCACCGCCGTGCAGGACGCCGGAGGCCGCGCCTGGGTGACCGAGTACGCCGGCCCGCTGCCCCCCAACGCCCGGCAGTTCTTCACGGTCCCCTTGCAGAACCTCATCCCCGAGCGGCCCTACCTCACCCGGATGTACACGACCGTCAGCGTCGCCTCGATGGACCGCGACCCGGAGTTCATGTTCGTCTCGGGATTGCCCGACGTGTCCAACACCCACGACCTGTCGAGCTACTCCGCCACGGCGGCGCTCTTCGACCCCCGGCTCGCGCTGCTGGGCGCGACGGTCTTCGGCGTCGCTCGTCGCTGGCGTCGCCGTCGGCGCGCCGCGAGGTAGGCGCGAGCGCCCTGCGCTCAGCCCATCCGCTCGACCATCCGTCGCGGAACCGTCTTGCCCTTGAGCGCCAGCCGGTTGCTCCCCTGCTCGACCACCACGGCCACGGTCTCCATCGCCCGGAACACCGCGTACCGCCCGGCGCCCGACCAGCCCTCCGGCACCTCCCCGCTCGGGACGATGGTGCACGCGCCCTCCTCCACCCGACGCATGGTCCCTCCCGCGCTGGGGACCTCCACCCCGGGCCAGCCCAGGTCGGCGAGCGCGGCGTCGGCCACCAGCGCGTAGAGCACGTCGCCCTGGCGAGGGGCGGCGAGCCAGCGGTCCTGCGCCCGCTCGGGGGCGACGAAGAGCGTGAGCGCGGGCGTCCCCTCGCGCACCAGCGCCAGCTCCCCCGCCAGCCAGTACTCCTCCCCCATGAACAGCAGCACCTCGCCCACCCGGTAGGCGCCCGCCTCGCGCGACACCTGCGGGCCCGTCCGCTGCGCCGCCGCCTCGGTCGCCTTCGCGGGCGCCGCGCTCGGCTGCTCGCGCCTTCGCCGCCACCGCGCCACCGCGGCCGCGCCGCCCGCGCCGATGGCCATCAGGAGTCCGAGGGAAATGGGGTCAAGCATCGGGAGGGTCTTAGCTGCCTTCACTGAGGGCGCGGTGGAGTGCGCGCGACGTTGCGGTCACCTCGGCGTCGTCTACCAGCAACGCGCCGATGACGGCACCCGCCCTCGCTCCGGCGGCGCGGATTTCACGGGCGTTGGCGAGGGTGATGCCCCCGATGGCCACCACCGCGCGATCGCCCGCGGCGGCGCAGAGCGAGCGCAGCGTGGCGAGGCCCACCACCGGGGCGGCGTCGGCCTTCGACGACGTGGCGAACACCGGACCCACGGCGACGTAGTCCGCGTTCGTGGCGAGCGCGGCGACGAACTCCGCGGGCGTGTGGCTGGACACGCCGACCTGGAGACCGGGCGCGACCCGGCGGGCGAGCTCGAGGGGGAGGTCGTCCTGGCCGAGGTGCACGCCATCGGCGGCCGCGAGCCAGGCGACGTCCGGGCGGTCGTTGAGGAAGAAGGGCACCCCCGCGTCGACGCAGAGCGGGCGCAGCGCCGTGGCGAGGCCGAGCAGGTCGCGGGCGCCCATGGACTTGGCGCGGAGCTGCAGCGCCGAGAGGGGCCCGGCATCGAGGACCCGACGGGCGAAGTCCAGGGGCGGGCGCGAGGCGCGCTGGAGGGAGTCGACATCGAGGATGGCGTACAGGCCGGACTGCATGGGCGTTGTCGCATCGCGCCGGGGCGCGGGTGCTGTCAAGCGCCGCGCGGAGCGCCAACCTGTACACTCCATGGCGTCGTCCGCTACTGTCGGTCTCCTTTGAACGACCCGAGAGCCGACGAGCGCTTCCCCTGGCGCGCCGTCTCCAACCTGAGCCTCGCGGCCGCCGTGCTCTTCGCCGCGATGGCGCTGAGCCGCTTTCGCACCTGGCACAACGACACCTTCGACCTCGCCTTCTACGCCCGCCTCGTCTGGGGCGCAGGCCACGGCGACCTCTGGAACCCCCTCGTCGGCGCGCCCCTCTGGGGCCTGCACCTCTCGCTGATCCTCATCCCCCTCGGGCTCCTCGGCCGCCTCGTCTCCGTGGTGCCGCTGCTGCTCGTCGTGCAGGCCGCCGCCGTCGCCGCCGCGGGCATCCCCCTCGCGCGCATCGCCTCGCGCCGCATCGGCCACCCGGCCGCGCCCTACCTCGCCCTCTTCGTCTACCTCCTCTTCCCCACCATCGGCTCCATCGCCAGCTATGAGTTCCACCCGAGCTCGCTGGCGCTGCTGCCTCTCTGCATCGCGCTCGACTTCTTCGACCAGCGCCGCGCGGTCGCCGGCGTCGTCGCCCTCGGCCTCGCCACCCTCTGCCGCGAGGACGTCGCCCTCTGCGCCGCCCTCACCGGCCTCGCCCTCGCCCTGCACCGCCCCCACCGCGCCCTCGGCCTCGCCGCCTTCGTCGGCTTCACCGCCTGGTTCGCCGTCTACCTCTTCGTCATCGCCCCGCACTACCTCCCCCGCACCGGCTCGCTCCAGCTCCACTACGGCCACCTCGGCTCGTCGCCCACGGCCATCCTCGTGCAGCTCCTCCGCCACCCCGTCGCCACGCTCCGCGAGCTCGCCACCCCCGTGCGCCTGCTCTACGTCCCCCGCCTGCTCGCGCCGGTCGCGCTGCTGCCGCTCTTGCGCCCGCGGTGGTTTCTCCCCGCGCTCGCCCCCATCGGCATCAACCTCCTGTCGCAGTTTCCCACCGCGGTGCAGGTGCACTCGCACTACAGCACCCTCGCGGTGCCCTTCATCCTGGTGTCGGCCATCCACGGCGCCGCCTGGATCATGGCCGTCGGCGCCCTTCAGGCCGAGCGCTACGGCCTCCTGGTGGCCACCGCCGTCACCGTCGCCGGCCTCACCACGCAGCACCGCGCCGGGGTGATCCCCGTCCTCGGCGGCCGCTTCAACCGCGCCGAGCACCGCGCCGACGAGCGGCAGCCCGCGCTCGACGCCATCGCCGCCATCATCCCCCCCGACGCGTCCTACACGGGGCCGGACTACACCCTCGCCCACTTCGCCGAGCGCACCCGCATCTTCCGCTTCAAGCAGCCGCCCGACCGCGCGGCGGACTACATCGTGCTCTCGACCGAGCACCGCGACCGCTACACCGGCACCCAGGAACTCTGGCGCAACACCGAGGAGGTCACCGTCCGCAACGCCCTCGACTGGCGTCGCTACGGCGTCTGGACCGTGCTCGGCGACTACATCGTGATGCGCCAGCACTGGCCCGGCCGCACCTACGCCCGCGGCCGCTACGTGGAGTTCGACCCCGACCCCAGGGTGCACGCCGCCCACGTCGAGATCGGGCGCGCGCTCACCGTCGCCGGCTACGGGGTCACCCGCGCCGCGCACGGGAGCCACGTGACGCTGCTGCTCGTGGCCAACGAACCGTGGCCCTTCGACCTGGGCTTCGAGCTGGCCTGGGGCCCGATGCACCCCGTCGCCGACCGGCAGGACCCGGCGCGCACCTACGCCTTCCTCCCCTACGACGGCGTCTTCATGCCGACCATGGTGCGCCCCGGCGAGGTCACCCGCACCGAGGTCGACCTCCCCGCGTCGCCCGAAGAACTCCTCGCCCACGGGCTGTGGTTCGGCCCGCGCCGCATCGACGGCTCGCGCCTCGAAGCCGCCTCCGCACACTGGACCCGCCTCCCGGAATGAAGCGCCTCGGCCGACTTCCGCTGCTCCTCGCCCTCGCGCTCTGCACCTGCCGCGCGCCGCTGCGCACCACCCTGGTGGTCGGCTCCGTCGAGCTCCGCCGCGTCGAGCGCGACCGCCCCCGCCCGGCGCAGGACCTCGTCCCCGGCGACTGGCTCCTCCGCTCGCGCGACCTCCAGGTGGTGCTCGCCGGCGACACCCGGGTGGTCCGCGGCGCCCGCCCCGGGAGCCTGTTGCACGTCAGCGACCGCGCCTCGCCCGACCCCGCCCCGCTGCACGGCGTGGACTTCTTCGTCGCCCTCGGCGACCGCGAGCTCGATCCCACCAGCAGCCGCCTGGAGGCCGTGCTCGTCGACGCCACCCCGACGCTACGGCTCACCGCGCGCTACGCCCAGCGGGGCGACACCCTCACCCTCACCCGCGACTACTCGATGGAGCCCGGTCGCCGCGCGCTCCACGTCCGCACGCGCATCCAGAACGACTGCGCCCACACCATCCGGGCGCTGCGCTACGGCGCCCGGCTCTCCTGGGGCGACGAGGCCCCCTTCGCCCCTTCGCTCGGCGTCCACACCAAGGTCCACGAGGGCGCCTCCCCCTGGGTGGGCGCCGTCGACCGCAACTTCACCGTCGGCTGGACCCGCGCGGGCTCCACCGACCTCGACCTCCGCTTCACCGGCGAGGTGCACGACCGCTCCTTCACCCCTGGCTTCACCGAGGTCGTCCACCCCGCGGCCGACCTGCGCCCCGGCGCCTCCGTCTCGGACCACGAGCTCCTCTTCGGCCTCCCCGGCCAGCTCGGCGACCTGCAGCGCGCCGTGATGCTCTGGCGGGGGACGCCCGTCACCGAGCTCCCGGTGGTGGTCCACGGCGCCGAGCGCAACCCCGCGACGGTCACCGTCACCACCGCCGACGGCCACGCGGTGCTGGTCTCTCCGCCCACCACCAGCCGCGCGGTGCTGCCCCTCACGCCCGGTCGCTACGTCGCGTGGGTGACCGCGCCGGGCTCCGCGACCGGCGACCCGGTGGGATTCGAGGTGCACCCGGGCGCGACCGGCGCCGTGGCCATCGAGGTGGGCCTGCCGGCGGGCGCCTCGATGCGGGTGACCGCCATCGACGAGGACGACGCCGGGGGACGACCCCTGCCGGTGAGGATTACCGTGCGAGGTATTCCTCCGACCCCCGACCCGACGCTCGGTCCCAACCACCACGCCTCCGGGGCGGGCGTCGTGGTGGTCGCCGCGGGCGGCACCGCCGACTTCCCGGTAGCGCCCGGAACCTACCGGGTCACCGTCTCCCACGGCCCCGAGTGGACCATCGCGCAGCGCGACGTGACGGTCACCGAGACCCTGCGCGGCGAGGTCGACGTGGGCCTCTCCCACGCCGTCCCGATGCAGGGTTGGGTCGCGTGCGACCTGCACGTGCACGCCAGCCCGAGTTTCGACTCGCGCGTCTCCCCGGTCGACCGGGTGGCCTCCCTCGTGGCGGAGGGCATCGGCTTCGCGACCCCGACCGAGCACAACGTCGTGGGCGACTACTCCGAAGGGGTCGGGCTCTTCCCGGAGAGCGTCACCGTGCCCCTCCAGTGGGAGCCCGCGGTGGAGGTCACCACCGACCGCAACGCGCAGCCCTGGGGGCACTTCAACGTGTACCCCTACCCCCCTCGCGCGGGCGCCCCGGAGGGAGGCCCTCCCCCCTTCGTGGGCGTGACCCCGAGGGAGATCTTCGCCGCCGCGCGGGTGCGCTCGCCCGACGGGATCATCCAGGTCAACCACCCCCGGATGCAGCCCAACATCGGGTACTTCAACGTCACCGGGCTCGACGTGCGCACCGGCCGCGCGGTCTCCCCCGCGTACGACCCGAGCTACGACGCCATCGAGGTGTTCAACGGCTTCTACATCGGGCAGGTGGCCGAGGTGGAGCGCGGGCTCCTCGACTGGACCTCGCTGCTCGCCCACGGCCGCCACTACATCGCGACCGGGTCGAGCGACTCGCACACCATCGCCTATCAGTGGGCGGGCTACCCCCGGACGATGGTGCACCTCGCCGAGGGAGAGAGCGTGACCGATCACCCCGCCGTGCTCCGCGCGCTGCGGCAGGGCCGGGCCTTCGTGACCTCCGGGCCGATGCTGCTGCTCACCGTCAACGGCCAGGAGCCGGGCACGCCGGTGCCCCTCGGCGGACCGACCGCGGTGCAGGCCCACGTGGTGGTGATGGCCCCGCCGTGGATGCACGTCGACACGGTGGAGCTTCGGCGCAACGGCGACGTGGCCGAGCGCCTCGCGGTGCCGCTCGGGAGCGGGCGGCTGCGCTTCGACGCGACGATCACGATGACCGCGTCGCCGGGCGATTTCATCCTGGCGACCGCGCGCGGACCGCAGGGCGACCTCGAGGTGGTGCTGCCCCACTCGAACGGCGTCCCGTACGCGTTTACGAACCCGGTATGGATGACGGAGGCGGCGCGCTGAAGGCGCGCAGGGAGGGGGAAGGATCAGCCCGAGGCCGCGATCACGGGACGCAGACGCTGATCGGACCGGCGGCCATCTGCACCGTGGCGCAGGTGCTGAAGTACGGCGCGCAGTCGCGGTTGGCGTTGGCGGGGTTGCAGAGGCGCATGCACTGCGCCGCGTTGGGGTTGCCCATCGGGGCGACGCACTCGACGGCCTGGATGGCCGCGCCGGGGACATAGCCCGGGCACATGGCCGCGTTGCCGCTGGTGCAGGCGATGGTGCAGAGGTTTCCCTGCGGGGCGCCCGCGCGGGTGAACATCGACGGCACGCAGGTGGTGCTGCTGCCGCACGCGCCAGAGACGTTGCTGCAGGCGGTGTAGGCCGCGGCGAGCGGGGGCTGGACGGTGCCGCCGCTGCCGATGGGCACGCAGATCTGGTTGGCGGTGCCCGGGATGACGGCGCACCGGGTGCCGACGCCGCAGTCGAGGTTGGACGCGCAGGTGTCGTAGCACTGGCCGAGGCCGGTCGCGCCGTTCACCACGCAGGTCGGGAGGTAGGCCGAGTTCGTCCCGAAATCGGGGCACACGCTGGTGCAGTTGGTGGTGCAGAGGTAGCCGACGCCACCGGTGGTGAAGCTCGCGGACGAGCAGAGGGTGCCGCCGCCGCAGCTCTCGCCGCTGCTACAGCCCTCGTAGGCGCTGCGAGAAGCAACCTCGACGACGCAGCCGCCACCGAAGGCGGCCATCAGGCCCATCGACAGAACGAGATCTCGGATCTTCATGATTCACTCTCCTTCAAAGGATGAATACAGCCGGTTGATGGTGAACGGGTACCACCGTCTGTCCTGGAGCAACTGTGGCTCGGCCCCTGGTACGTCGAGCCCCCCCGCGTTGCTTCACCGTCGCATCGAATCGGCGCTCGCGGTGGTGACGTACTGCCCCCGGGGCCAATGTCGGTAGTACTGCACCTGGACGACGGGCCCGCCCTCGGCGTCGTACTCGCCCGGGGTCACGCTGCCGAACACCCGCACCAGCGAGTTGGTCTGAAGCCGGTTCTCGCCATCGAGGTCCTCCGGGCGGAGCGTCACCACCGCGGTGAAGGGACCCCCGTCGCGGGCGCTCACGGTCACCCGGCAGGTGCTCTCCGAGTCCTCCTCGCAGAGGTGCCGCTCCTGGTGGGTGCGCACCTGCAGCGCCAGCCGCCACCCTCCGCCCTCCCCCCGCCCGACCGAGCGCACCACGCCGAAGAACGACACCAGCCTCCCCCGGTAGGGCTCCGGCGCCCGACGGATCTCGTCGTACACGGGCTCCTCCGCCCGCGACGCCATCGTCGCCTCCTCGTCGAGCGGAACATACGTGCGCGCGTAGCCGTAGCGCCCCGCGGACGCGCAGCCCCCCGCGAGCAGCCCCAAAAATACCAGTCCCGGTAATACCGCAGCGGCCTTCATACGCCGCGTAGCATACAGACCCCGACCGTCGGGGAGGGAGCGCGATCGCGCCCTTCACTTCTTCGGGCGCAGCCTGCTCTTCAGGTCGGACATCTCATCGTCGTCCGCCGGCGGCGGGGACGGCTCGACCGGCGCCGCGGCCGTCGGCGCGCTGCCCCGCAGCTTCTTCTTCAGCGCCGCGACCTCGTCGTCCGCCGGGAGCTCCTCCGCCGCCGCGGGCTGCGACGGCGGCGCCGACCCCTCCTCCGCGCCCTCCTTCGGGATCATTCCCAGCCGACGCTTGAGCGCCGTGAGCTCGTCCTCCTTCGCCGGGGCCGCCGCGGCCTTCGCGGCCACCTTCTGCCGCAGCGCCGCGAGCTCATCTTCCAGCTTCGGCTCGACCGCGGGCTCCACCGTCGGCTCCACCGCCGCGGGGGCCTCGTCTCCGGTGGGCTCCGGCGCCGTCGCCGGGCCCAGCAGCTTCCGTCCGGTCGGCGCCTGCGCGGTCTCGTCCGCCGCCGAGCCCCGTCGAAGCTGCTTGCGCAGCCGCTCGATCTCCGCGCGCAGCGACGCCGCCGACCGGGAGCGGCGCTCCACCAGGTCTTGCGCCTCCTTGGCCAGCGCGGCGTCCCGGCTCCTCGCGGCGATGGTCACCCGCGACGACCAGAGCGCGACCTCGTCCTCCACCTTCTCGAGCTGGTCGTGCAGGCCCGTGAGCTGGTCGATCACCGCCGAGTCGAGGTCCTCGTCCGAGGCGACGCCGCCCTCCGGCGCGTCGAAGCGCGCGTGGCAGAGGGTGCACTCGAACACCCGCCCGCCTCGCTCGGTGGCCACCAGAGACACGCCGAAGAGGGAGAGGTTCTTCACCCGCTCGCGCTCCAGCAGCCGCGAGGCCTGGCCGCAGCGGGGGCAGGTGTCCGCCACGCTCCTCGGCCTGTCGACGTCCTCGATGTCCCAACCCTCGATGTCCGCGCGCTTCCAGTCGATGCCCATCGCCCGCATGGTCTACGACGGATTGCCCACGGCCGTCCAAGCCGCCGACCCTCGGGGATTACCCTCGCAGGTATTGGCCCTACGTGATGGTTTCCAAAGGCCATTCGGGTATGCGACAACCTCCCCCCATGAGCTTCTCCAGGGACGTGTTGCGCATCGCTGACCTGACCGCCGAGGCCGACCGCATCGCGAGTCGACTGCGCGAGCTGGTGACCGTCAACCACCGCCGCCGCGGCCTCGTGGTGGGCATCTCCGGCGGCATCGACTCGGCCCTCTGCACCGCGCTCGCGGTGCGCGCCTTCGGCCCCGACAAGGTGCACGGCATCTTCCTGCCCGAGCGCGCCTCGTCGAGCGAGTCGCTCACCTACGGCAAGCTGCTGGCCGACCGCTTCGGCATCCAGACCAGCACCGAAGACCTCGCCCCCGCGCTCGAGGCCCTCGGCTGCTACAAGCGCCAGGACGACGCCATCCGCACCGTGTTCCCAGACTACGGCGAGGGGTGGAAGTCGAAGATCGTGATCCCGTCGATCCTCGAGGGCGAGCGGCTCAACATCTCCCGCGTCACCGTCGAGCGCCCAGACGGTACGCAGGAGTCCAAGGCCCTCCCGCTCTCGGCCTACCTGCTGCTGGTCGCGGCCACCAACTTCAAGCAGCGCCTGCGCACCACGCTCGAGTACTTCCACGCCGACCGGCTCAACTTCGCCGTCTGCGGCACGCCCAACCGCCTGGAGTACGACCAGGGCTTCTTCGTGAAGGGCGGCGACGGGCTCGCCGACGTGAAGCCCATCGCGCACCTCTACAAGACCCAGGTCTACGCGATGGCCGAGGCCCTCGGCGTCCCCGAGGAGATCTGCCGCCGCTCGCCCACCACCGACACCTTCTCGCTGCCGCAGGGGCAGGACGAGTTCTATTACGCCCTCCCGTATGGCGAGATGGACCTCTGCCTCTGGGCGCACAACCACAAGGTCCCCGCCGCGGAGGTCGCGCCGGTGCTCAACCTGACCGAGGCGCAGGTCGAGCGGGTCTTCAAGGACATCGAGGCCAAGCGCCGCGCCACGCTGCCGCTGCACCTCACCAGCCTGCTCATCGACCCGGTCCCCGAGATCGTGAAGTAGGGGGCCCTGCGATGGTGCTCGGCGCGCGCGGAGTCGCGGAGTTTCTCGAGGCCTCGGCGGCGCGATCGCCGGACAAGGTCGGCCTCGTCACCGGCAAGACCTCCCACACCTGGGCCGCGCTCGACGCGTGGGCCAACCGCATCGGGCACGCGCTGCGGGCGAAGGGCGTCGGCCGCGGCGACCGGGTGCTGATCTTCGGCGACAACTCCGCCGAGGTCGCGGTCTCGATCTGGGGCGCGCTCAAGGCCGACGCGGTGTTCTTCGTGGTCAACGCGCAGGTGAAGGCCGAGAAGCTCGCGTACATGTTCGACGACGCGGGCGTCGCGGCGGTCATCGCCGACGCCGCCCTCGCCACCGCCTGGACGGAGGCGTGCAAGCTCGCCGAGACCGTGCCCCCGATCCTGGTGCACGGCGCGCAGACCGCGCGGGCCCTGGAGATGGCGAACGCCGCCGGGGTTCCCAGGGTCGAGTCCTTCGCCGAGCTCGTGGCCGCGCAGCACCCCACGGCCCCGGCGCGCAGCACCATCGACGTCGACCTGGCGGCCATCATCTACACCTCCGGGAGCACCGGCGAGCCCAAGGGCGCGATGCTCACCCACCGCAACGTCGCCTTCGCCTCGTGGAGCGTCACCACGCTGCTCGAGAACACCGCCGACGACGTGATCATCGGGGTGGTGCCGCTGGCCTTCAACTACGGGCTCTACCAGTGGCTCATGACCGTGCGCCTCGGCGCGACGCTGGTGCTCGAGCGCTCCTTCGCGTTCCCGGTGGCGATCCTGCAGCGCGCGGCGGAGACCGGGGCCACGGGCTTCCCCGGGGTGCCGACGATGTACGCGCTGCTGGGCGAGCTCAAGGACATCCCCGTGCAGCCGCTCACGAAGGTTCGCTACGTGACCAGCACGGCGGCGGCGCTGCTGCCGAAGCACTTCGAGGCCATCGCGCGGTGGTTTCCCAACGCGAAGGTCTACTCGATGTACGGCCTCACGGAGTGCAAGCGCGTCTCGTGGCTGCCGCCCGCCGACCTCGCGCGCAAGCCCGGCTGCGTGGGGGTGCCCATCCCCGGCACGGAGTTCTGGGTGGTCGACGCCGAGGGCCGGCGCCACGACCGCTCGGCGGAGGGCGAGCTGGTGGTGCGCGGCTCGCACATCATGGCGGGCTACTGGCGCAAGCCCGAGGTGACCGCGCGCTACCTGCGCCCGGCGGCGCTCCCCAACGAGGTGCTCTTCTACACGGGCGACTACGCCCGCCTCGACGACGAGGGCTACCTCTACTTCATCGCGAGGATGGACGAGGTCATCAAGACCCGCGGGGAGAAGGTCGCCCCGCGGGAGGTCGAGGCCGCCCTCGAGCGCATCGAAGGCGTGCGGGAGTGCGCCGTGGTGGGCGTGCCCGACGCCATCCTGGGCGCGGCGGTGAAGGCCTTCGTGGTGCTCTCGGACGAATACCAGGGCCGGTATACGGAGAAGGACCTCATGCTCCGGCTGGGCCAGATGCTGGAGGCGTACATGGTGCCCAAGCAGGTGGAGTTTCGCCCGTCGCTGCCGAAGACCGCGATGGGCAAGATCGTGAAGAAGGGTTTGTCTTGAAAGCTGCGTGACCGGGGCCGTGGGGTTCTGATATCACGCCGCACGATCCCAGAGAGGTGTGGTTGCAGATGTCGTCGACGGAAGAGCTGGTTCCGAAAGTGCGGGCCTACGTGTTGTCGAACTTCCCGGTGGCCGACCCCGGCGCGGTGACCAACGGCGCGTCGCTGATGGAGCTCGGCATCGTCGACTCCACGGGGCTGCTGGAGGTCTTCGAGTGGCTGCGCGACGAGTTCTCCATCGAGGTGGCCGACGCCGAGATGGTGCCGGACAACTTCGACTCCATCGCCAACATCGCGGCGTACGTCGGCCGGAAGACCGCCGCGGGCTGAGCGGGACGCTGTAGTGGGCGACCGCGGCGAGTTCTTCCCTTGTGGATCGCGGCGGCTCTACGGGTTCCTCCACGAGCCGCGCGCGACCGAGGCGCCGCTCGCCGTCGCCCCCGCGGCGGTGGTCTTCGTGCATCCCTTCATGGAAGAGCGCCAGGACGCGCACCCCTTCCTCCGCTCGATCGCCGGGCAGGTGAGCGCCCGCGGCCTCTGGGCGATGCGCTTCGACCTGCACGGCTGCGGCGACAGCGAGGGCGAGTGGGAGGACGCGACCGTCGCCTCGTGGCTCGACGACATCCGCGCCGCGTGTGATTTCGTGCGCGCGCAGGCCGGGGTCGAGCGGGTGATCCTGTGCGGGCTGCGCTTCGGGGCGACGCTGGCGGCGCTCGCAGACATCGGCGGGCCGAAGCCCCCGCTCGCGATGATCCAGCCGGTGGTCAAGGGCACCAATTACTCGATGGACATGCTCCGCGCCTACCTGGCCGCGGAGATGGTGCTCACCAAGAAGGCCGGGGTGTCCCGCGACGCGCTCATCGAGCGGCTGCGCCTGGGCGAGACGGTCAACGTCTTCGGCTACCACCTGACCGCCGCGCAGTTCGACGGCATCCGCGCGATCGACCTCTCCCACTCGCTCGCCTCGTACCCCGCCCGCTCGCTGGTCATCGACGTGGTGAAGACCCCTACGGCGCGCGCAAGCAACGAGCTGACCGCGCTGGTGGCGGCGATGGGCCCCGGCTCGACGCTCGCCCGCGCGGTCGAGCCGCAGCCGCTCTACGCCGAGGGCAAGGTGCACCTCACGCGCGCCGAGCAGGTCGAGCTCGCGCTGCTGGGGTGGCTCGAAGCGCTCGACCAGCCGTAGCGTCGGGCGTCCTCTCTCTCTTCCCCCCCGCGCTCCCAGCCCGCCGCACGAGGCGCGCGGGAGCGAATTGGCGCGGCGCCCCTCCGGCTCGTAGAACGTAGTTGGATTCGTACATTGCGGCCTCGGGGTGATTGAGGGGAGCATCCGAGCCACCGATGGAAAAAGCCGTCCGCTTCACCAACGAGAAGGGCCACACGCTGCACGGGATCCTCCACCTCCCGGACGACCCGGCGACGATGCGAAGCGTCGGGATGCTCTGGCTCTCCGCGGGGCAGAAGGTGCGGCAGGGCGCGTGGAGGATGAACGTCACCATCGCTCGGCGACTCGCGGCGATGGGCATCCCGACGCTGCGCTTCGACTACCGCGGCATCGGCGACTCCGAGGGCGAGGCCCACCACGGCGAGATGGTCATGGACCTCTACGGGTTCATCCAGAGCGGCGGCTTCAGCGGCGACGCCGTCGCGGCGGGGCAGTTCCTGACGGCGGAGACGGGGGTGAAGTCGCTGGTGCTGGGCGGCCTGTGCGGCGGCGCCATCACCGGGCTCTTCGCGGCCACGGCGCTGCCCAACGTCTTCGGCCACGTGGTGGTCGACCTGCCGGTGACCATCTCCTCGTCGGCCCGGCAGCGCTACCTGGAGAACAACGCCGCGGAGCTCCTCCGCTCGCGCCCCGGCGAGACCGACACGGTGATCGCCCTCTACCTGAAGAAGCTCACCGACGCCGAGGCCTGGCGACGGCTGCTGTCCGGCAAGAGCGACTACTCGCTGCTGATGGAGGCGGCGCGCATCAAGTCCCGCGCGCAGGTCGACCGGGTGCTGCCGAAGCTCCCTGCGCAGGCCCGCGCCGCGGTCGAGCGGCTGCTGCGCGGCGTGCTCCCGCCGGTGGAGCCCGAGAGCGCCCCGGCGCCCGTCGACCCGGCGCTCGCGGCGCAGATGCAGGTCGCCGGCGAGGTGAAGAACGACCTCGTCGAGGAGGTCTTCCAGCAGGTGCTCTCCCGGGGCCAGCGGGTTCGCTTCGTCAACAGCTCGTCCTACCACCCGACCTTCATGGGCTACTTCGGCAACACGGCCCTCCACGGCAACGAGGCCCGCTGGAGGTCCCGCGGGGTCGAGCTCTCGGTGGTGCCCGAGACCAACCACATCTTCTCCCTGGAGCACTCGCAGCGAGCCCTCTTCGAGGCCGTCGAGTCCATGGTGAAGCAGGCCGCGTAGGGCCTCTCCCCCCCACCGGAGGGCTCAGACCCTCGGCGTCGCCGCCCGCTTGAGCCAGTGGATCATCGGCTCGGTGCCGTTGGCTACCTGCAGCGGCACCCCGGCGCTCGCCAGCCACGTCCGGTGCCTCGCCAGCCGCGCCCGCTCCTCCTCCAGGAACAACGCCTCCACCGCCGCCCTCGCCTTCGCCTCCTCCTTCGTGAGGTCCGACGGAGCCGCCCCGACGAAGCGCTCCCCCGCCAGCGCCACCACGCTCACCCGGTGCCTCGCCTTGCGCAGCGCGCCCACCGTCAGCCGCAGCTCGTCCGTCGTCGCCAGGGCGTCGAGGTCCGTCAGCACCATCACCGTGCGCGCCTCCCGGGCCCCCTGCCCCGCGGCCCGCAGCGCGTGCATCAGCCCGATGCTCTTGGCCGCCCCGCTCGGGTCGTGCCGCATCGGCAGCGGGATCGCCCTCGCCCGGCAGAACGCCCGCAGCGCGCGCCCCACCGGGTCCGCCGCCCTCACCGGCAGCTTCATCGCGGCGTCTCCCTCGGTGGCCCGCTCGATCCAGCGCAGCATCGTCACCCGCGCCTCGTAGGCGCTGTTGCCCCGCAGCGCGTCCACGCCCTCCTGCTCGCGGAAGTACCTCGCCACGGTCTCGACCAGCGCCTCGTCGTCGACGTCCGTGAGGTCCTCGTCGACGACCGCGCGAAGCTCCACCGCCGAGGCCACCAGCGCCCGCAGGTGCGCCGCCCCGTCGCCAGGATCGACCCGGGTCACCACGCGCCGGTCGAAGGCCACGAGCCCCAGCCGGTCGCCGGTGCTCGCGCTCGCCCTCGCGGCCTGCGCCACCAGCTCGATCGCGTGGTCGATGCGCGCCCGGCCCCGCTCGTCGCCCCGCATCGTCGCCGAGGCGTCCAGCACCAGCACCCTCGTGGCCTGCGACTCGTCCTCGGTCTCGCGCACCAGCAGCCGCCCCCGACGCGCGCTCGCCGTCCACGCGATGCGACGAAACGGATCCCCCGGCCGCAGCTCCCGCAGCTCCCGCAGCTCCGGCCCCTCGCCCGCGCGCCGCACGCTGCGCCCCGCCCTCGCGCTCGCCGCCGTCGCCCGCAGCGTCGCGGTCATCGGTCGCGTGGAGAAGCCCCTCGGCGCGACCTCCACCACCAGGGGGTTGGGGAAATACAGCGGCACCCACGCGAGCCCCAGCGGGCCCGCGAGCGTCATCCACGCCCCGTGCAGCACGTGCCGCCCGGCGTAGGTCGGCCGCACCTGCAGGTCGAAGCTCACCGCGGAGTGGGGCCCCACCTCGATGCGAGCGCCGCGCTGCCGCGTGTACCGGACGCCCGCCGAGAGCGCGAGCCGAGGCGTCGACAGCGTGAGCGCCTCACCCGTCGGGTTGCGCATCACCACGCGCACGGACACCGGCTCATCCGGCCGGCGAGGCCCCTCCTCGCGGGCGAGCACCCACCAGGAGAACTCCAGCCGGGTGCGGCGCATCCTCCGGGGCATCGGCGAGGCGATCACCCACGCGAGCGCCACGCCCGTCACCGCCGCGCTGCCCGCCAGCGCCAGCGGCGCGACCCCGCCCAGCACCCCGCCCAGCGCCAGCGCCGAGGCCCCCGCCAGGATCACCCGTCCGCTGTAGCTCAGCGACGGCATCGCCCGCTCAGCGTCCGCTCACCGCGCGGCCGTGCTGCGCCGCCCCGTCGCGCGCGTCCAGGCGCCGGTAGGGCACCCTCGCCAGCGCCTCGTCCACCAGCGCCGCGGGCGACGCGCCCTCGGACTCCGCCTCGGCCCCCAGCAGGATGCGATGCGCCATCACCGCCTGCGCCACCTTCTTTACATCATCGGGTAACACGTACCCTCGCCCGTCGATGAGGGCCACCGCGCGGGCGGCCAGCACCAGGCCCAGCGAGGCCCGCGGCGAGGCCCCGAGGGCCACCTTGGGGTGCGTCCTCGTGTAGCCCGCGAGGGCGACGGCGTAGGTGTAGATCTCCTCCTCGACGTGCACCGCCTCGGCCACCGACTGGAGCCAGAGGATGTTCTCCAGGGAGATCACCCCCTGGGTGATGGGCGGCTTCGCGGAGTAGGCGCGCAGCACCCGCACCTCGTCCTCGGCGGAGGGGTAGGGCACCACCACCCTCAGCAGGAAGCGGTCGACCTGGGCCTCGGGCAGGGGGTAGGTGCCCTCCTGCTCCAGCGGGTTCTGCGTGGCCAGCACGAAGAAGGGCTCGGCCAGCGGGTGCGTCTCTCCGTCGATGGTGACCTGGCGCTCCTGCATCGCCTCGAGCAGGGCGCTCTGGGTCTTGGCCGGGGCGCGGTTGATCTCGTCGCCCAGCACCACGTGCGCGAAGATGGGCCCTCGGCGCAGCGAGAAGGTGCCCTCCCGGGGAGAGAGCACGTAGGTGCCGGTGATGTCGCTCGGCAGCAGGTCGGGCGTGAACTGGATGCGCTTGAACGCTCCCCCCATGGCCGCCGCGAAGGCCTTGATGAGGGTGGTCTTGGCCACGCCCGGGACGCCCTCCAGCAGGCAGTGCCCCCGCGCCAGCATCGCCACCAGGATGCGCTCGGGGATCTCCGGGTTGCCCACGTAGGCTCGCGCCACCTCGTCGAGCACCGATCGGGTCAGCGCCTGCGCCTGGGTCAACACCTCGGGTCGAAGGCCGGTGGGGGCGGGGTCGTTCATCGCGGGTCCAGTCTCTCCGTCGGAAGGGTGCGGAGGATCGCACCATCTCCCGCAGGCCGCGACCGCTTTCCCGCAAGGCCTTCAGCGCGGGGGTGGAGGCCTCTCAGCGCGTGCTCTCGATGCCCCGCAGCACGCCCGAGACGCGTCGCCAGATCGCCACGAAGGTCTTGGGAGACACCCTCGCCCGCTCGCCGTCCTCGACGCCCCTCGCCACCACGTCGAGCTCAGTGAGCACCGCGCGGATGTCGTCTCGCTGCGTGGATCCGAGGCGCATCGAGAGCCGGTCGAGCACCGCGCGCACGTCCGTCGGCGGCTTCACCCCCACCGCGCGCAGCAGCGCCCCTTCGAGGAGCGAGCGCGCCAGCAGCGCCGGGAGCAGCAGGTTGGCCCCGCGCGCGGAGAAGATCGCCACGCGCTCGGTCACCCCCGCCGTGGCGCCCACCGGGCCTCGCGGGCCGTAGCGTTCGCTGGGCCTGCGCCCCCAGGCGAGCGCCGCCACGATGCAGGCGACCGCCAGCGCGAGCAGCGCCGCGAAGGGCCGCAGCACCGACGGGGCCGCGAGCGCGTCGGAGAGCGAGCGGAAGGCTGTGTTGAGGGTGTTGACCGCCTCGCGACGGCGGGTGCGCGCCCGGGTGCGGCCCTGCCACTGCCCCCTCACCCGGACGTCGCCCCACACCATGGTCACGCGCCCCCCCGGCGCCGCCGCGAGGAAGGACAGGAGGTTGCGCGCGAACTGACGGTTGCCCGGGAAGCGCATCATCGTGTTGATGAGCACGCTCGGGTCGCCCGCGACCACCAGCTTGCCCGCGTGGATCTGCCCCACCAGCAGCAGTCCCTGGCCGCGCCCCTCGAAGTCGAAGACCGGCCGCAGCCGCGGGTGCGCGAGGGCCACCGGGAGGTTGGTCACCAGCGCGTCGACCCCGACGGTGAGCGGGTGCACCATCCTGGGTCTGGCGACCAGAAGCTCGGGGAGCTCGGGCGTGCGGGGCACCCCCTCCTGCACGGGCTCGCTACGAAACTGGAACCATCGCCAGAACTCCTCCGAGGCCCCGAAGTCGTCGAGCCAGGCCACCCGGCCGCCGTCGTCGAGGAAGGCCGAGACGTCCGCGAGCCCGAGGCTGTTTCGAGGGTGAAGCACCAGCAGCGCCCCACCGCGAGGCATCTGACCCCAGTCGAGGGTGGTGCTGGGGCGCAGCTCGACCTCGGCCTCCGCGGCGATGCGGACGAGCTCGGAGGTCCCGCTCCAGGAGCGGGATTGTGGGTCGTAGTCGGGGATGGCCCAGGCCAGAGAAGGCGTGAACCCGAGGACGAGCGCGGTCATCCAAGGGAGGAATCTCTGACGGGTTCCACTCAGGGTGCGCACTCTTGACCGCTCTCTTGATCAGCCTAGCTTGATTGCTATAGTCCTTGCTGAGATCTTGCCGTTGGTAGAGCGTTCCACCACTTGTCTCCGAGCCGGTGCGTGCCACAGCGCACCCGGGAGGTGCTTCTGATGCTGCCTCCGTTCATCATCGAAGAGATCCGACGCCGCGAGAACCAGCAGCGGCATCGGTATGAGCAGCCACAGCTCGAGCTTCCGATCCCTGTGGTGACGCCCAACTACAACCCACCTTCACGGCGCGACGACGACGACCGTGGGGTGGTCATCATCGACCTCTAGAAACTCCCCTCCTCTCGTCCCTCTTCCCGCTCTTTCCCCCCATCCCCCCTCCTCGGCTCGATGCAGGGCCAATGCTCCTATGACGCTCAGCCCCAGCGGGAGAACGCCGCCCACCGCGCCGTGAGCTCGTCCACCGTCCACGGTCTGCGCGGATCGTCCGCCACCGCCCCGACGCTCTCCTGCACCCGGTAGCGCGACACCTTGGTGCCCGCGACGCTCATCACCTCGCCGCTCATCTCCCCGCTCGCCGAGCTCGCCAGAAAGACCACCGCCGGCGCCACGAAGGCCGGCCCGTAGGTCTCCTCGGACAAGCCCCCGCTCGCGAACATCGGCAGGTCCTCCGTCATCCGGGTGCGCGCCACCGGGGCGATCGCGTTCACCCGGATGGCGTGCTTCTTCAGCTCGATGGCCATCACCCTCGTGAGCCCGTAGGCCGCCGCAGCAGCAGCCGCCCCGGGCCCCTGCCCCAGCACCCCGTAGAGCCCCGCGGTCGAGGTCACCGTGACGATCCGCCCGCCGCGCTTCTGCGACACCATCCGCCGCGCCGCCGCCTGCGCCATCACGAACATCCCGCGTGCCCCGACGGACCACACCGCGTCGAGGTCCTCCGCGCTCGCCTTGAGGAAGGTCCGGTCGCGCATCACGCCCGCGCAGGCCACCAGCACATCCACTCCCCCGTAGGTCGCCACCGCGAGCTCGACCGCCGACTGTGCGCCCTCCCCGGTGCTCACGTCTGCCGCCGTCGCCACGGCCTCGCCCCCCGCCGCGCGCACGGCCTCCGCCGCGGCCTCCGCCACCGCCTCGTCGCGCCCTTCGCCCTCGCGAGAGCACCCGGTGTCGGCGATCACCACCCTCGCCCCTTCGGCCGCCAGCGCTAGCGCCGACGCTCGCCCGATGCCGCGGCCGCCGCCCGTCACGACGGCCACCTGCCCGGCCAGACGCCCCGCGCCGCTCATCGCCGGTACCGCACGCCGGCGGTCCCCACGTTGCCCGCCTCGTCGGCCGCGCGCACCGAGAGCACGTGCTCACCCGCCCTCACGCCCGCCGCCGGGACCGCCCCCGCGAAGCCCTCTCGCCGCTCGTCGAGCACCCCGTCGTCCGCCCGCAGCGCGCGCCACTCACCCCCGTCGACGCTCACCTCCACGCGCAGCACCACGCTCGCCCCGTCCTCGACCTCGCCGCGCACCCGGTCTCCCTCCACCCGCGCGGTCACCGTCGGCGGCGTGTTGTCCACCAGCACCGGCTCGCTCACCCGCACGTCGCGCGTCACGGCATCCTCGGGGTTGGCCGACTCGTCCGAGGCGTCGACCTCCACGCGGTACCAGCCCTCCGCCAGACCCTCCGTGGACCACTCGTAGCTGCTCGCGGTGAGCCACTCCTGGTTGCGCAGCAGCCCTCGCCAGGTCTGGTCTCCGTCGCCGCGGAAATACAGCCGGTAGCGCAGCCCGTCGTTGTCCGGGTTCTCCACCTTCCAGGCCAGCTTCAGCACCTGCGACCGAGTCTCCCCGGCCTTCGTCTCCGGCTGCGACGCGCTGAGCTCCGTCACCACCGCGCGCTGGTTCTCCGGCAGGTAGAACACCGTCACCGCGCGCAGCACCGCGTCAGCCGCCGAAGGGAAGCGCGCCCTCACCTGCACGTAGCGCGACGACGGAGAGCGGACCGTCACCCCGCCCTCCAGCGGCTCCCACGCGCTCCACGTCGCGTCCGGGAGCTCCGCGTTGCCCGCCCGGCTCTCCCACACAAACACCCCTACGCCGCGAGAGCGCACCGCGCCCCAGCGCGCCGGGGAGCCCGCGTCGATGACCTTGCTGTTCCAGGTGGCGCCCGTCGGGGCGCGGTCGAGCACGCGGTAGAAGGCCGCGGTGTCGGCGGTGCCGAACAACCGCGCGCGCCCGGTGAGCGAGAGCGCCGTCACCCCCGCCTCGTCGACGTCGTGCGCCACGCGCACGGTGCGATCGACCCCCACCGCGAGCACCCGGCCGCCCACCCCGAGGCCCAGCCAGATCTCCCTGCGGCGAGCGTCCCACTGCACCGCGCTCAGGTGCGAGTCCGCCGTCGCATACACCCGCTCCGCGAGGCCCGACGGACGGATGCGGTACAGGGTGCCCCGGCCCGGGCGAGCGCGCGCCGCGGTGGGCCCGCCCGCGGTCGGAGCGCGCGACTGGGCCACCGTCCTGCGCGGCGGCTCGGGGGCCTCGCTGAACTCGTTGGAGATCGCCACGACGTCCTCGCCCGCCACCGCGAGGCCCTTCACCTCGTCGCCTCCCAGCCGGGCGATGACCCTCGGCCGACCGTTGACGCCGAGCCCGTAGACCACCGCGTGGCCGCCGCCCGCGCCGACGATCACCTCCCCGTCGTCGCGCAGCGCCATCGAGTAGAGGTGAGGCTCCTCGCTGTCGAAGAGCACCGTCGCCGCCGTCGCCGCAGGCCGCCGTGGATCCACGGAGAACAGCTTCCCATCCGGCCCGGTCGCGCAGAGCAGCACGTGCCGCCGCGCATCCCAGGCCACGCTCCAGACGTGCTGCACGTCCGGCAGCTCGGCCACCAGCACCGGGGCCTGGAGCTGCTCTCCCCGCGGCGCGACCAGCCGGTACACCCGCCCGTCGGGGAGCGTCCCGGCGTAGATGCTCCCGTCCTCGCCGCGAGCGAGGGAGGTCACCACCACCGCGCCGGTCTCGGCCCAGCGCGTCGCCCGGCCGTTCTCGATGCGGTACACGCGCCCCTCGACGCCGGTGCCGGCGAGCACCGCGCCATCGCCCAGGTCGAGCAGCGACCACACGCTGCCCACGGGCTCTGGCGGTGCGACCCGGTCGAGCTCCTCGCCGAGCACCACCGTGCCGTCGCTGGTCACCGCCACGCGGTCGAGCACGCCGGCCGAGAGCTCGGCCGCCGTGTCGAGCGTCGCAGATCGCGTCGAGACGCTCTCCCCCTCGATCGCGAAGGCCATCACCATCCCCGCCGCAAGGCCCGCGAAGGCCAGCCACACCCGCCTCGTCACAGCCTCACCTCGCGCACGCGCAGCCTCACCCGATCACGCCCCAGCACCACCCGCCCCACCGGCACGATCGTGCGACGGTAGTTCTGAAACGGCTCGCCGCTCTCCGTGCTCACCGACGGCCGCAGCGCATCCATGGCCGAGCCCGGCAGGTTGGGGATCACCCGCCCGCGCAGCGACACGCCCTGCCCGGGCATCCGCACGCTCACCACCAGCGCGTCGTCCGGGAAGCGCGTCGACACGTTGCGGATGAGGTCGTCGAGCGACTCGGGCTCCGCGAGGTCGGGCACCGCCTCGTGGCCCCCAGCGATCTCCACGTCGAGCTCGTGCCCCGCCAGCTCCCGAGGGACCTCCAGGCGCACCGTGCGCAGCTCCGGCGCCGCGCCGTAGCGCCCCAGCAGCACGCGCAGCTCCACCGTGCTCCCCGGGTCGACCTCCGCGGCGCTGGCGGAGACCGAGCGCACGTAGGAGAAGTCCCGCTGCCAGCGCAGCGTGAGGTCGACCTCGATGCGGTCGACGGGCACGGCGCCGAAGGCGTTGTCGACGACGCGCGTGAGCAGCTCGAAGCCGCCCGGCGCGGGAAGCCCCCGCACGCCCTCGGCGCCCGCCCCGTGGTCGATGAACTCCACCGGCCCGCGGCCCCGCAGGAACACCGTGGACCGCACCGTCCACGCCGCGTCGGCCATGTCGCTTACGGTGTCCTCGAGGGCCGACTCCACCACGCTGGCCGCGAGCCGGGCGGCCATCGGGCGCTGCCCCGCGAGGGTGACGTTCCAGTCGGAGTGGGGGGCGCCGTCGACGCCGTGGATGCTCACCCGCATCGGGATGGTCGGCGCCGAGGCGCGCGCGTCGACCACCACGGCGGCCCCGCGATCGTTGACCAGCGCGCCGAGCGAGCGCACCGGCTCGGAGATCTTGAACGAGCGCCGCTCGCTCGCGAGGATCCACATCACCCGCGCGAGGGTGGCCGGGAAGGCCGTCTCCCCGAGGTTCATCATCGGGTGCCCGAAGGCCAGGATGCCCTCCGGCGTGACCAGCGTGACGGTTCCCGTGATGTTGCCCGAGATGTCTCCCTGGACCATCCGGACGCCGATGGCGCCGCCGTTCTCGTAGCGCGTGGGCGCGTCGTCCGCGGGCCTCGCGGCGCCCCCTCCGCCTGCTCCCTGGAGGGGCACGATGCCGAAGGGCGCGAGGGCCTCGGCGAGGTGCCGGGTGGCGTTCGCCCCCATCCCGGTGACGGACATCGGGGTCATGGCGGGGACGAGCGATCCGTAGGCGGTGGCGACGGGAGTGCGATGCGCGAGGGCGTTGCGGGAGAGCGACTCCCACTGGGCGCGCGGCCCGGTGATGGGCACCGGTCGGATGTCGAAGGGGATGCCGCTGCCAGGGATCATCCCCGACGGCGTCCGGCGCGGTCGGCGCAGCTCGGCGAGCATGGAGCGGATGGGCGTGACGCCCGCCACCGGGTCGCGCCCGAACTCCCAGCCGTACGCGTAGGCCCCGATGAGCTTGCCCTCGATGAAGATGGGCGAGCCGGACATGCCCCCGACGGTGCCCGCGTGCTCGAGCGTCGGGTGCGTCGGGCGGATCAGCACCAGGTCCATGTGCGGGCGGAAGTTGTGGATGGTGTCGAGCACCTCGACGTCGAAGCGCTCGGGGCGGGTGCCACGAAACACCGTGAGCCCGTAGCCGCGCATCCCCGGGCGGATGTCGTCGACGTCCATGACCTCGACGCCGGGGATCGACGGCCGCGGCACCTGCGCCATCAGCGCCCCCGCGGCGACCACCACGCTCGCCACGCACGCCGCTGCTGCCGAGAGGTTACGCACTCCGCACTCCTATGGCCCGATGCCGTATCCGATGTCGAGCCCGAGAAAGCCGCCGAGCCCCGAGGCGTCGCCGGTGACGTGGCCGCAGGGCGACTCCCCGAAGGGCGAGCCCGAGGACGAGCTGCACGTGACCGCCTGACCGCCCGCGGCGGCGCGGAGGTCTGCGCGGTTGACGATCCATCGGAGGCCCGCGGTGAAGCGGAGGGTGAAGTGGTCGCCGAGGCGCCACTCGTGGCTGGTGCCGAGGTCGAGGGAGAGCGTGGTGACGCGCTCGATGCGGGTCTCCTCCGTGGCGCCGCAGCCGGAGGCGCAGCCGAGCTCGAAGGCCGTGAGGTTGAGCCCGGGGCCGACGAAGGCCCCGATGGCGTAGATCGAAGGCGCGGCCAGCGGGACCCTCACGTGCGCGTGCAGCAGGAAGCCCGCGCCGTAGCCGCTCGGCCCTCCGCCCGCGAGCTCGAGGCCGAACCAGCGCTGCGGGAAGTACCGCATGGAGAGTGACAGCACGCCGACGGGCGATCCCCCGCCGAGGCCGAGCGCGAGGGTGAAGGGGCGGCGCTCCCAGACCGAGGAGGGCGCGGGGGTGCCCTGCGCGGCCCAGTCGACCCAGCGGCCGCCGGGGCCGGGGCGGGCGACCCAGTGGCCGAAGGACTGCTCTCGCGACGGCGCGGTGGTGCGCACAGGCGCCGTAACGGGGTCGGGAGCGGTCGGCGTGAGGGCGATGGCGACCTGGGTGCGGGTGCCCTCGAAGAGGGTCCCCTCGCGGGACTGCCGATCGCCCGCGCGGCCCTGGACGACGACCACGTGGTTGCCCGGGTCGACGGGAATCTCCTGACCGAGGAGCGCGATGCTCTGCGGCCGCCCATCGAGCATGAAGTCCTGCGGGGCGTCGCCCGACACGACGACCTGGAGGCGAGCGATGCGCTGCGAGAGGGCGGCGATCTCCTGCGCCGCGGCGGCCATCCGGGGCCTGTCGGAGGCGGAGCCGGGGTCGAGGGCGAACTGCCGGTAGTGCTCGACGGCCTCGACCAGGTGGCCGTCGTTGCGGCACGCGAGCGCGAGGTTGAAGCGCACGAGCGGCGCCGCGCGGATGGAGAGCACCCGGGTGAAGCGCAGCCGAGCGTCGCCCCAGCGCCCTGCCTCGGCGGCCTCGACGCCCTCTCGAAAGAGCTGCCGCGCGAGCTCGACCGCGTCGGGCGCGGGCGCCTCGGGAACCTGCGCGACCGCGGTAGCCGCCTGAGCGACGGCGGAGAGAGAGAGCAGCAGCAACGCGCGGGCGCGCACCATAGGCCCCGGACGCTACACCAGCCGCGGGGGCAACCGCGCGCTGGGATTGGTGTACGTTCCCCGGCCATGCGCCGCCTGCTCGCGCTCTCGCTCTCTCTCGGCCTGCTGGGGTCGCTGCTCGCGTCTCCCTCGGACGCCCTCGCCCAGCGGCGGCCCACGCCCACCCGCCGCCGTCCGCCGCGCCGTCCGCCGCCGCCCCCGCCCCCTCCGCCGCAGGTCGTCGACAACGAGTCGGCCATCGCGCACGCGGTGCCGCTGCCGCCGCCGACGCAGCCCGAGCGCACGCAGCGTCCGGAGCCCGTGGCGCCTCCGCCGGCGCCGCCTCCGCCCGAGTGGCGCTACCCCGGCTTCGACGTCTCCGTCGGCGCGCGCATCTTCACCCGCACGATGAGCTGGGACGGCGACGCCACACAGGCGATGCGCCCGTACGACCTCTCCGCCGCGCCGGCGCTTCGCCTCGCCATCGAGCTCTTCCCCGGGGCGCTCACCGACTCGCGCGTCGCCCGGCTCTTCGGGGTGGTGGCCCACTACGAGACCGCGATCGCGCTGAGCACCGTCGACGCCCGCGGGCGCAACTACGACACCGCGACCTCGTCGCTCTTCGCCGGCCTCAAGGTGCGCGCCCCCTTCGAGACCGAGCGCCACGAGCTCGCGCTGGTGGTCGGGTACCGCCGCCAGGACTTCACCGTCCGGGGAGAGGGAGACGTCCCGGTAAACGGCGCGCCTGACCTCGGCTACTCGTCGGTGCAGGTCGGGCTCTCCTCACGCTGGGCGCTCTCGCACCGTGTCGCGTTCTCGCTCGACGCGTCGTACCTGGCGGTGCTGGAGACCGGTCAGCTCGCGGAGGTGTTTCCCCACGTCAGCAGCTTCGGGCTCGACGTGCTGGCGGGCCTCGCCATCGGCATCGCGGGGGGCGTGGAGCTTCGCGCCGGCGCGGACTTCCGATCGTACTTCCACAGCTTCAACCCCGAGGCGGGCGACCGCTACGCCCTCACTGGCGCGACCGACCAGCAGCTCGCCGGCTGGCTCGCGGTGGCGGTGCGACGATGACCTCCGCGCGCACCATCAAGGTCCTCACGCTCAACATCTGGAACCGCGGCGACCCCTGGGAAGAGCGGCTCGAGGTGATCCGCGCGGGCATCGCGGCGATGCAGCCCGACGTGATCTGCCTCCAGGAGGTGCTCTCGCTCCCCGGCTTCGACCAGGCGCACTCGATCGCCGAGGGCGGCGGCTACCACGTCGCCTTCGGCAGCGACGGCGACGACCACTACCTCTTCGGCAACGCGATCCTGTCGCGCTGGCCCATCGAGCGCACGGCGGTGCGCCCCCTCCCTCGCGGCGGCACCGACGAGAACCGCGCCGTCACCTTCGCCGCCCTGGCGACCCCCTTCGGAACGCTCCCGGTGTTCAGCACGCACCTCAACTGGAAGCTCCACCAGGGCCATGTGCGGGTGCAGCAGGTGCGCGACGTCGTCGCGTTCATCGATCAGGAGACCGACGAGGGGGAGCTCCCCGCGGTGCTCGCTGGCGACTTCAACGCGGAGCCCGACGCCGACGAGATCCGCTACCTGCGCGGGCTCACGGGCCTCGGCGGCGAGTGCGTGTACTTCTGCGATGGCTGGTCGGCGGCGGGCGACGGGACGCAGGGCGCCACCTTTGTGAAGCGCAACCCCTACGCGGGCCACTACCTCGAGCCTGACCGACGCATCGACTACGTGTTCGTGCGCGGCCCCAACGAGCGCATGGAGGGCGTGGTGACGGAGTGCCGCCTGGCCTTCGACGAGCCTGGCGGCGACGTCTGGGCGAGCGACCACCTGGGCGTGCTCGCGACCATCCGCGTCTGAGCGGACCAGACCTCTCCGAGCCCCCCCCCTCCCAGCACTGGGAAGGGGGTTCAGGGGAGGGTCGATGCTGTTGGAGTGGGAGTCGAGGAGGAGGGAGAGGCGGGGGGCCTCGCTCAGGGAGCGACGCCTTCGGTGCGGGTGCGCTTGCGGCGGCGCCGCGCGGCCTCGGAGGCCTTCTTCCGCTTCTTGATGGAGGGCTTCATGTAGTGGCGGCGGCGCTTCAGCTCGCGCAGAACGCCCTCAGCGGCCATCTTGCGCTTGAGGTTCTTGATCGCGCGCTCGATGCCCTTGTCGCCGACGGTGACTTCCAGCGGCTTGCAGACCACTGCGTCGCCGGGGTTGATCGCCGTGCTGGTCGGGGTCGCGGTCACCGTAGGGGTGATCGGATTGGAGGTCGTCATGTCCGTTCAGCTCCCTTTACTTCTTCCCGGTTCCCTTGCCAGCGGGGCCCTTGCCCTTGCGGTCGCCCGAGTGCCCGTGGAACGTGCGCGTCGGAGCGAACTCGCCGAACTTGTGGCCCACCATGTTCTCGGTGACGAACACCGGGACGAACTTGCGCCCGTTGTGCACGGAGATGGTCAGACCCACGGCCTCGGGGAGGATGGTGCTCCGCCGCGACCAGGTCTTGATCACACGCTTCGACTTCTCTTCCGCCGCCTTGAGCACCTTGTCGAGGAGGTGCACATCGATGAACGGACCCTTCTTCAGTGAACGAGGCATCGCTCTCAGCCCTTCGCGCCGCGGCGCTTGATGATCATCGAATCCGTGCGCTTGTTATGACGCGTCTTGAGGCCCTTCGAGAGCTGGCCCCAGGGGGAGCACGGCTGGCGACCGCCAGAGGTACGGCCTTCGCCGCCGCCCATGGGGTGATCGACCGGGTTCATGGACACGCCGCGGTTGTGCGGGCGCTTGCCGAGCCAGCGCGTACGACCGGCCTTGCCGATGGTGATGTTGGCGTGGTCGGGGTTGCTGACCTGGCCGATGGTCGCGCGGCAGTCCATGTGGACCTTGCGGATCTCGCCGGAGGGCAGACGGACCTGCGCCCACTCCGCCTCCTTGGCGATGAGCTGCGCCGCGACGCCCGCCGAGCGGACGAGCTGCGCGCCCTTGCCGATCTTGAGCTCGATGTTGTGGATCACCGTGCCGAGCGGGATGAACCGCAGCGGCAGGGCGTTGCCCGGCTTGATGTCCGCGTTGCGCGACGACACCACGGAGTCGCCGGCCTTGAGGCCGTCGGCCGCGAGGATGTACGCCTTCACGCCGTCCACGTAGTGGAGCAGCGCGATGCGCGCGGTGCGGTTGGGATCGTACTCGATGGCCGAGACCGTCGCGGGGATGCCGATACGGTTGCGCTTCCAGTCGATGATCCGGTAGCGCTGCTTGTGGCCGCCGCCGCGGAAGCGCGAGGTGATGCGGCCGGCGTTGTTGCGGCCGCCGGTCGAGGTCTGGTGCTCCGTCAGCGACTTCTCCGGCTTCTTCTTCGAGATGCCCTCGAAGGTAGAAACCGTCATGTAACGCATGGACGGCGTGTTGGGCTTGAATGACTTGATCGCCATGGCTCTGTACCTACTTCACGCCTGGTTCTCGAAGACGTCGATCTTGTCGCCCTCGCGGAGCGTGACGATCGCCTTCTTCCAGTTTTGGGTCTTCGCGTAACCGCGGCCCATCCGCTTCATCTTGCCGCGGACGATCATCGTGCGGACGTCGACGACCTTCACGGAGAAGGCCCCTTCGACGGCGGCGCGGATCTGGGTCTTGCTCGCGTCGCGAGCGACCTCGAACATGACCTTGTTAAGGGTCTCCTTGAGCGTCGCACCCTTCTCGGTGAGGGTCAGCGGGCGCCGAAGGATCTGGGGGATGTTGGTATTCATCGGTCGTCGGCCCTTTACGCGCTCAGGCGCTTCTCCAGGGCGCGCGCGGCGTCCTGGGTCAGGATCAGCGTGTCGTGCCGAAGCAGGTCGTACACGTTGACGCCCTCCGGCGGGAGGAAGGTCGCGCGCTCGAGGTTGCGCGTCGACAGGCGGAGGTTCTCGTTGCTGGCGGCGTCCACCACGACCGAGGCCCCCTGCGCCTTCAGCGCGGAGAGCGCCTGGGCGACGGACTTGGTCTTCACGGCGTCGACGGCGAACCCGTCGAGGACGAGGATGCGCCCCTCCTTCACGAAGAGGGAGAGCGCGTGGCGGAGGGCGCCCGCGCGCATCTGCCGCGGCGGCCGGTAGGCGTAGTTGCGCGGCTTCGGCGTGTGGACCTTGCCGCCCTTGGCGAAGATCGGCGCGCGGATGTTGCCGTGCCGGGCGTTGCCGGTGCCCTTCTGCTTGTAGAGCTTCTTCCCCGACCCGGCCACCTCGGCGCGGCCCTTGGTCGAGTGAGTGCCCGCGCGCCGCGAGGCGAGCTGGGCCTTCACGATCTCATAGAAGAGATCCTGGTTGATTTCGGTGATGCCAAAGACCTCGTCCGAGAGGTCGATCTCACCCGTCTGTTCACCCTTGATATTAACTACCGTGAGCTTCGCCATGACGGTTCCTTCAGCTCTTGATCTCAACGTCCACGCCGGCGGACAGGTCGAGCTTCATCAGCGCGTCCAGGGTCTGCTGGGTGGGCTCCAGGATGTCGAGCAGCCGCTTGTGCGTGCGGATCTCGAACTGCTCCCGGGACTTCTTGTCGACGTGCGGCCCGCGCAGCACGGTGTAGCGGTTGATCTTGGTGGGCAGCGGGATCGGCCCCGCCACGCGGGCGCCGGTGCCCCGCGCGGTCTCCACGATCTCGCTCGCCGCCTGGTCGAGGAGCTTGTGGTCGAACGCCTTGAGGCGGATACGAATCTTGGTGGTCGCCATTTCGGGTTTCCTTAAGGGTATCTCGTGGACAGGAGACACCCGTCGCCACCGCCCGGCGCTCTTCGTGGTTCGAAGAGTCCCGGCCGGGGGCCAACGGGCGCCCCGGTCATCTCACTCGGTGATCTTGGTGACGACGCCGGCGCCGACGGTCTTGCCGCCCTCGCGGATCGCGAAGCGCATCTGCTCCTCGAGCGCCACCGGGGTGATGAGCTCGATGTCCATGGCGATGTTGTCGCCCGGCA